>Ga0224486_100350_pt1 | contig 16245 bp, 19 predicted proteins | sample TexhydDE_CT_test_FD_172013 | JGI IMG/M metagenome (GOLD analysis project Ga0224486, IMG submission 172013) | Fracking water microbial communities from deep shales in Oklahoma, United States - hydraulically fractured wells DE_CT_test ...
GAAACTGTGAGTATGAATTATTCAGATGAGAAAGCAACCCTTGAAGGTCCCCGCTACTATGTTGACCAGCTGGCCAGGGACCTTAAGGGAAGAAGCAATAAATGGATGAGGAGATTCGCTTCCCTTGGGGCATTTGTTCTGGGGATAGTGATAGTTTCAATACCAGTTGTATTCGAGTCTGGAATGTACTGGGATATGAAGATTAGGTATCACAATTTTACCATGAGAAATGTTGAATCTATAGGATTAGGCTATGACTCAGAAGTTGGAAATACAGTGGACAACACCAACAACTACGGCTATGGGGTGGAGACTGAGGATTATTTTATATATGTTGAGAATCATTTGAACCTCATAAGGACTGACAAAAACTTCCAGAAGAAGGAGTATCTTATACAAAGGAGCGAAGGAAGTGGTATCAGCAGACTTAATGTAGCTGGAGACTGGGTATTCTATTCCAGTGGTGAATACTACAATAGGATAGGGCTGGACGGAAGTGAAGATAAGACCATATACAAGCAGGGCTATGTGATGGAGCCCCATCTGATGGGGGATTGGATCTACTTCATTAACTTTCACGACAACCAGAATGTATACAGGATGGACCTTAACGGTCAGAACCTGGAGCGGTTTATCCAGGAGGGAGTATCAGATCTGGCTGTATATGACAATCGCCTTTTCTATAGCTATATGGAGGGTGAAAGGGGCCGTGTGGAGAGCGTCAATACGGACGGTGGAGACAGAAGGCTTGAATTCCAAACGGACAGCTCAGTCAGAAATCTTTCCAGGTGGGAGAATTATTGGTACTATATGGACGGAGATTACAGGCTGATAAGAACTGAAGGTGAGGATCCTGATATGTATCAAGTGCCAATAGATGGAAATGTATCAACCTATATAATAACAGAAGAGGGGATATTCTACTCCCTTCAAGGTGAGGATGTTGGTTATCCAGGTGATGGACTTTACAGAATGGACCACTTTGGTCTGGAAAAGACTCTTGTTACTTACGCGGAAAGGGTTGAGGGTCTGGTCTATTTTGAAGACTGGCTATTGTTCCATTCCTCTGATGATTTACAGCCACCGTCATTAAAGAGGCTCGGTTTGGATTCAAATGTTATTGAGCCACTTGAATAGAGTTTAAGTACAAATATCCCCCGATCCGATCATGGATAGGGGGATATTGTTTAGAATGTTGTTTTAACCTCAAACTCCGGTGGAGTCATCATGTGTTTTTTCACTGAACAAAGCTCTATAGAGTTGATCAGAGCCTTCTCGTATTTTGCCGGGAAGCCTTCCGGAAGCTTCACATCATAGATTACCTTGCTTATCATACCTGTCTGTCTGTTCATCTCCAGGTCCATTGAAATATCAAGACCTTCTGTGCTGATTCCCTTGTTCTTGCAGAAACCCAGTGCGAATATTCCCGCACAGGTTGCCATTGATCCCAGGAACAGCTCAAAGGGTGTTGGGTCGCTGCCGCCCTGGTCGGTTTTGATCAGGTGTCTTGAGGATCTGGCATCAACCCTAAGACCACCCGGAAATTCTACCTTCATAAAGGACATTTTATCACTCCATCTAAATAATTTTTTCAAGATGAACATATTCTACCATAATACCCCTAGGGGGTAAAGAAGTTTTTTTGCAGCCCATGGATTTACATACATGACATCATCCAAATGGGGTATATCTATTGTATAGGAGTAAAGACATAAGGGGAGGTGCAGGTGATGAAGATTGATTTCAACCCTTTTCCAGAATTGGAGACTGAGAGATTGCTTCTCAGGAAGCTGCAGGAGGAAGGGGACATGTATGATGTTTTCAATATGAGGAAGGATCCTTCCATGCACGAGTATACTGACACCAAGCCAGATGAAAGTCTGGAGGATTCCATAGATTACATCAGGCGGATGAATCAGGGGATAGACGAGAACAAATGGATAGTCTGGGGCCTGGAGGACAAAGGAACTGGAAGGATCATAGGAACCATAAGCATATGGAACATCTATCCTGACGAGGAGAAGGCTGAGCTTGGATTTGGGATAGTTCCAGAATCCAGGGGAAAAGGAATTATGACAGAAGGTTTAAGGGAGATTGTGGACTACTCCTTTAGGGAGGCGGACTTCAAAAAACTTGAGGCCTTCACCGAGGAGAGCAACTCAAAGTCCATAAGTGTCCTTCAAAGATGTGGATTCATTGAGGACAGGAGGGTCATAGACCAAAGTCCCTTTGACGGCAAGGAATACAATATGGTGGTTTTCAAAAGAACACATCCGGACCTTGTGGACTGATTTAGTCCTTGATTTTTCTGGATCAGAGGAGTATTATCTATTTGATTGATAATTCTTAGGCAGATTAATGAGTCAAAAGAATCGTCCCCGGTGACTCAAGGAAAGAGGTGAAGCATTTGAAATCTAAGACTGTGGACCAATCAAAGGTTAGCGTTGGACACCTTATGCAGCCCGATCAAGCCAATATTGAAGGGAATGTTCATGGCGGAGAGGTAATGAAGCTTATGGACAGCTGCGCCGGTATTGTGGCAAGAAGACATTCAAGAAGGAATACCGTAACTGCAATGGTGGATGAGCTTGAATTCATGTATCCCATCCATGTGGGTGAGCTGGTGACCTGCTACGGACAGCTGACCTATGTCGGGAAGCAATCAATGGAGGTTCTGGTAACCGTTACAGTGGAGGACCTTCAGCTTAGCCAGCCCCCAAAGGTGGCCCTGACGGCATATTTTACAATGGTGGCCCTTGATATCAATGGAGATCCAACTGCGGTACCTGAGCTTGAGCTGAGAACAGACGAGGAAAGAAGACTTTATGAGGAGGGCCAGAAGAGGTACCTTAGACATAAGAAGAACAGGCAAAAGAGAAAAGAGAAGGAGAAGGCTGAAAAATAGTTGCCTTCTCCTTTTCATTTAAGTATTCTCATCCTGTAGGAGTTCATTGCAGTTTCACTGAGCTTCTTAAGGAGCTTGTTGTTCACATAGCTTCCAACAAATACACCCACCACCGGAAGCATCTGAAGAAGCTTGGCAATATCAAGATAATCCCGGTACTCCTGCTGAAAGTCCCTCCAGTCAAAGTCATCCAAGCTTTGGGGAAGGCTGTTTACATACTCCTGCCAATTCTCCATCCTATGGAAAACCTTGTTCACATGTTTTTTGCTAGAAAAGGCCAGCTGGAAGATATGAAGGAGGTATAGCCTTTCCCTGTAGTCATTGACATCAAAGCCGTATATTGCAGCCACCTCAAAGAGAAATCTCATCTTGATGCCCATCAGCAGTGGGAAATCAGCCAGGCCAGCCATAAAACCACCTGCACCTGTGGCAGCCCCTTCGATGGTTGCCGTGGCAGCATACATCTTCGTCTTGTCTCTGAGGATCCTCTCCCTTTCCCTAAGGCTGTATCCAACCAGTGGAGGGTTTATACCAAATTTTGATCCATAGAGTGCCGCCTTTGTCATGTTCTTTATTGCTCCGGTTACGAATTCATGGTATTTTTCCGGCAGCAGGGAGTTTATTCTTCTCTGTGCTCCTTTGGATATGCTTTCCACTATGGAGGGTCTCTTTCTCATGATTCCCATCCATTTAAGCATCTCCCTTTCAGCCAATCGTTCATATGAATACATACAATCACCAATCCAATTTACAATATAGTTAAAAACATCCTCAACATCCTGTATAATACTATTATAGCAATATTTGAGTTAATTCGTAGATTTCAATGAAATAATTTTCCTGCAATTAAAACCAGCTGTAAGGTCAGAAGGGGGAGTAAACATGATATTCTATTTCACAGGTACTGGTAACAGTCTTTATGCAGCCAATGCCATTGGTGAGGCTCTGGGGGAGGAAGTCAGGAGCATACCGGAATACATAAAGGGAAATAATAGAGAGGTAACAATCGCAAGAGGGGAGATGCTGGGACTGATATTCCCCGTGTATTACTATTCACTTCCAACAGTGGTGGAGGAGTTTTTGGAGGATATCAAGATTACAATGGAGGAGGGTTCCAGGACCTTTATTCTGGCAACATGTGGAGCCACAACAGGAGACTCAACAAAAATGGCCAAGGACCACCTTAAGAAAATGGGGATTGAAACGGATTTTGTCTTTGCCCTTGAGATGCCTGACAACTATGTTCTTATGTATGATGTACAGAATGAAGAAAAGCAAAAAAGGATACTTGAAAGTGGTGAGGATAATTTGAAGGATATCATTCAAATCATAAGGGAGGACAAGCGAGGAGACCATAATGATATAAAGGGGCCCATGCCCGGAATGATGAGTGTCTTGGCGGGAGCCATTTACAGGAGGGGAAGAGGAACCCGAAAATTCCATGCCACTGACTCCTGCATAGGTTGTAACCTTTGTGAGGAGATCTGTCCTGTGAATGCCATAGAGATGCGAGAAGGAAAACCAGTATGGGTTAAGGATAAATGTGTACACTGTCTTGCCTGTATACATAGATGTCCAGCCAGTGCAATTCAATATGGCAACAGAACTGAGGCCAGGAGAAGATATGTCAATCCATTTTCCGGTCTTTAAGGGCATGTATTCAGAAAATTTGAAAGAGTGAGGAAGATTAAGAATTGTTAAGAATGGGGTAAAAGGTTGTATTCCGATTGATAAAATGTTAACTTAATAGGGCAAAATACATAACAATCACCTGGAATTGGCCAGGTTGATTTTATGACAAAAGACATAAGGAGGAAACATATGAAAAAAATCGGACTATTGCCTAGGCTTATTATTGCCATCATATTAGGTATTTTATTTGGAATGGTATTGCCAGAGCCAGGTGTACGTGTATTTGCCACATTCAACGGCATATTCGGAAACTTCCTGGGATTCGCAATTCCGCTGATCATCCTAGGATTTGTTGCCCCTGGAATCGGTGACCTTGGAAAGGGTGCAGGTAGAATACTTGCAGTCACTGCAGGTCTTGCCTATACTTCAACAGTACTTTCAGGTACATTGGCATTCTTCGCCAACACCGCAATACTTCCATCATTTATCACAGAGGGAGCCCTTTCAACAGATGTCGCTGGAGAGGGAGCAGCAGCAGCGGCATTCATTGAGATTGCAATACCACCTGTCATGGGAGTTATGACCGCTTTGATCCTTGCCTTCACAATTGGTATAGGAATTGCTGCAACAGGGTCAAAGACAATCAAGTCACTAATGGATGAGTTCCAGAGCATCATAAGCAAGATGATATCAGAAATCATTATTCCATTATTGCCACTTCACATCATGGGTATTTTTGCAAACCTGACATTCTCAGGACAGGTATTCCAGATCCTGAGCGTATTCTCAAGGGTGTTCGTGCTGGTAATAATACTTCATATGACAGTAATAATCATACAGTATCTTATTGCCGGAACACTTGCGGGAGCAAATCCCTTCAGGCTTATAAGGACCATGATACCTGCATATTTCACCGCAATCGGTACCCAGTCTTCAGCGGCTACAATACCTGTAACACTTGCGCAGACCAAGAAGAATGGAGTAAATGATGGTGTAGCTGACTTTGCAATACCTCTTTCAGCAACAATTCACCTTTCAGGAAGCACCATAACCCTGGTGAGCTGTTCAATAGCCATTATGCTGATCTCTGGTATGCCTCTGTCATTCGGAACCTACTTTGGCTTTATCCTGGCCCTGGGAGTAACCATGGTTGCAGCACCAGGTGTTCCTGGAGGAGCTGTAATGGCTGCAATAGGTCTGCTTCAGAGCATGTTGGGCTTCGATGCAACCTTGACATCACTGATGATAGCACTTTACCTGGCACAGGACAGCTTCGGAACAGCGTGTAACGTAACAGGTGATGGAGCAATAGCAATACTTGTAAACAAGTTTTCTGGTCACAAGCTGCAACCAACTGCAGAATAATTGGAAAAACGCCTTCATTTAGAGGGCGTTTTTTGTTGTATAATGGGTAGTAGTACAGTAAATCGATAATCAGAAGAAGGAGGAGTCTATGAAATCATACAGAAAGGAAATGACCTTCAATATTAACAGCAGAAGGGGATTTGTGAACATAACCCCTCAGGTGGAAGAAGCCTTGAGAGAAAGCGGAATCAGAGAGGGAATTCTCCTGTGCAATCCAATGCACATCACGGCAAGTGTCTTTATAAATGATGATGAGGCTGGCCTCCACAGGGACTTTGAAAGACTCTTGGAAAGACTGGCTCCTGAAAAGCCCCACAGTCAATATGACCACAATGGTTTTGAGGACAATGCGGATGCCCACCTGAAAAGGACCTTGATGGGCAGGGAGGCCGTGGTTGCTGTAACAGAGGGAAGACTGGACTTTGGAACCTGGGAGCAGATATTCTATGGTGAATTCGACGGAATGAGACCCAAGAGGGTCCTGGTAAAAATTATTGGAGAGTAGGAAGCGGGGTATATATCCATAGAGGGAGGGATTGATGTGAACATCAGGAGAGCTGATCCAAAGGAAAACATGGTTTTGACTGAGCTTGCAGTGGCCTCAGAGGCACATTGGGGGTATGACAAGAAGTTTATTGATGCCTTCAGGGGAATCTACAGTCTTTCGGAGGACTACATCATGAACCACCCTACCTTTGTGCTGGAGGACGAGGATGAAATATTAGGTTTTTACAGTCTGATAGAGACTGATGAGGATGTGACACTTGAGTATTTCTATATTGACTCTGTGAATATAAGAAAGGGCTATGGCAGCCATCTCTGGGACCACCTGGTGGAGTTTTGCAGAAGTAGGGGGATACTGGAGCTTCAGTTTGTATCAAGTCCTGAGGCAAGACACTTTTACGAGAAAATGGGCGCCGTGGTAGTTGGGGAGGCAAAATCGAGAGTTTTGACTGACAGAAGAATTCTCAAATGGAAATTCGTCATCTGATTGAAAATCTGGGTAAGTTGGGTATATAATCCTCACTAGTACAAGGGGAGGTTAACACATGTCAGAATATGATTTCACTTTAAAGGAGACAGACGGGGAAGAGATTTCCCTTGCAGATTACAGGGGAAGGAATGTGGTAGTCTACTTCTATCCAAAGGACAACACTTCCGGCTGAATAACCGAGGCAGTTGGATTCAGGGATCTGAATCGGGAGTTTGAAAAACTGGACACCGTAATAATGGGAATTAGCAAGGACAGTCTCGCGTCCCACAAGAAATTCAGGGACAAGCAGGAGCTGAACTTCTTGCTTTTAAGTGATGAGGAAGGAAGGGTCCATGAACAGTACAAGGTGATTGTTCCAAAGAAAATGTATGGCAAGGAGTATATGGGCACTGAAAGGTCCACCTTTGTTTTCAACAGGGATGGGGAGTTGGTAAAGGAGTACAGGAAGGTCAAGTCCAAAGGCCATGCGGAGGAAGTATTGGAGTTCATCAAGGAAAACATGAAATAAAGAGACAGTAGGTTATGATATACTTAAGGGTGTATTGTAACCTACTTTTATGGGAGTGATTGGATGAAATATGAAGGAACAGTATATAGACCGCCATCAGAAGCCAGAAGCTGGATACTGCAGGCTACAATTGGATGTTCACACAACCGGTGTACCTTTTGCAGCATGTACAAGGACAAGAGCTTCAGGATAAGAGGTATGGATGAGATAATACAGGAGATACATGAAGCAAGAGGAATGTATGGAAGGCTTGAGAGAATATTCATAGCTGATGGGGATGCCTTGATGATAAGGACTGAAAACCTTCTTGCAATCATTGAGGAGTTAAGGGGTACATTCCCTGAATGCCAAAGAATAGGGATATACGCTTCTCCAAGAAGTATTCACCTGAAGTCAGAAAGGGACTTGAGAGCGCTAAGAGAAGCGGGTCTTGGCATCGCCTATCTTGGTCTTGAGTCGGGTAGTGACAGTGTCCTTGAGATGGTGAAAAAGGGTGATACCAGGGAGGGAATAATCTCTGCGGGCAGGAAGATAAAGGAAGCAGGACTAATGCTTTCAGTAACGGTGATTTCAGGACTTGGAGGTAGTGAGGGCTGGGAAGAACACGCAATTGAGACTGCCCATGCAGTCAACCAGATAAGACCTGATTACCTTGGACTTCTGACCTTGATGGTTGATCCAGGAACTGAGCTATGGGACCAGGTGGAATCTGGGGAGTTTTCATTGCTATCCCCCTATGAAATAGCCCAGGAGACCCTCCTTATGCTGAAAAACCTGGATAGTCCCGGATGTGTTTTCAGAAGCAACCACGCATCAAACTACGTAGCCCTGAAGGGTACCCTGAACCGTGACAGGGAGGAAATGATTTCAACCCTTGAGAATGCCCTTAAGGGAGGGGACTTCAAGGAGGAATGGATGAGAAGGCTGTAGGAGAATTATGTTTATTATTTGGAAATTTAGGGTAAAACCCTTATTAGAGAATAATACAAGGAGGAATAGGGATGACACAATATCATGAACCTGTAGAAAGACTAGATGACAAAACAATGGACATAACAAGGGCTTTGGTGAGCCTTAAGGAGGAGATCGAGGCAGTTGACTGGTACAACCAGAGGGTTGCGGCAGCTACGGATCCAGGACTTAAGGAAATTCTTGCCCACAACAGGGATGAGGAGATCGAGCACGCGGTAATGACCCTGGAATGGCTGAGAAGAAACATGGGAGCCTGGGATGAAGAGATGAAAACTTACTTATTCACCGAAGGGGACATAGCCCATCTTGAAGAAGGCGGAGAAGAGGAAGAAGACTCCGGTGATAAAGGACTAAACATTGGAGATCTAAAATAGGAGGGAAAAGTAAATGCTATACAGAGAACTTGCACCAATTTCAAATGAAGCCTGGGGTGAAATAGATGAAAGGGCCGCTGAGGTCTTGAAGTCTTACCTGTCAGCCAGAAAGGTAGTAAAGGTTAATGGACCCAAGGGTCTTTCATTCAATGTCATATCAGAGGGTAGGCTTGGGGAAACTGAAGAGGATGGAGATGTTTGCTACGCAAACTACAAGGTTCTGCCCCTGACTGAATCAAGAATCGAGTTTGAAATGGACAGATGGGAGCTTGACAACGTTTCAAGAGGAGCCAAGGATGTGGATTATGGTCCATTGGAGGAGGCGCTTGAAAAAATCGCCCTGTTTGAGGAAAATGCCGTATACAACGGCCTTGAAAAGGCAGGAATTGTAGGTCTTGATCAGGCTGCTGAAGGTAAGGAAATCAAGCTTGGCGAGGATGCAAAATCCCTTATGGAGTCAATAACTGAGGGAGTTCTAAGACTTAGAAGAAACTTTGCAGGGGGAGCCTACACCCTTGTAGTTGGCAAGGATGCCTACAAGAGGATAATTGCCCAAGACTCAGGATATCCCCTTAAGAAGAGGATCGAAAGCCTGATTGAAGGTAAAATCATCCTTAGTCATGTGGTTGATGGAGCCTACCTTATCCCCTACAACCATGATGACCTGGAACTGACAATTGGAAGAGACTTCTCAATTGGTTATCAGGAGCATGATGCTGAAAAGGTGAAATTCTTTGTTGCAGAAACATTTGCATTCAGGGTTCTTGATCCTTCCCTGATAGTTAAATTCAGCCTATAGATAGTAAATTGCAAATAAAGACACCAGCCGTTAATCCAGCTGGTGTTTTTTTTCGTGGGTTCTGTCGCCCTTGTCACATGCAAGTCTTCTCAATGTCTTTATCTGATCCTGGGTACCAAGTACAATCATTGTATCCCCAACCTCCAAAACTTCATCGGAATGGGGGTTGAACTGGAGCTTTTTACGATTGTTCTTCTTGATGGCCAGTACAATGAGGCCTGTCTTTTCAGGGATTCTAACCTCTCTGAGGGTCTGGTTCATGATTGTGGAGCTGTCGCATATTACCACATCCTCAAGGTCAAGGACCACCTCCCCTGCATGGGTGATTATGTCCAGGAAGGATATGACGTTTGGTCTGAGCATCAGTGCAGCCATTCTACTACCCCCGATTTCATCCGGAGAAATGGTGTTGTTGGCACCTGCCCTCTTAAGCTTGTCGTGGGAGTTCTTGTCGATAGCCCTGGAAACGATGTAGAGATTCTTGTTCAGCTCTCGGGCTGTAAGCACCGTAAACACATTGTCTGCATCCTTTGACAGGGAACAGATCAGTCCCTTGGCTCTTTCTATCCCAGCCCTTTGGAGAGTCTCATCCATGGTTGCATCACCAAGGATGACCGGTACCCCTTCTTCAAGGAGCTCTGCCACTACGTTTTCATCCTTGTCAATAACCACAAGATTCACATTGCTCTTCTGGAACCTCTTCATGGCATGCCAGCCTGTCTCTCCTGCACCACAGAGTATGTAGTGGTTGTTGAAATCGGAAATTTTTCTCTCCATCATCTTCCTCCTTATGGCTTTTCTTATATCTCCCTCCATGAGAGAGGAAACTATCCTTGTAAACATGTAACCTACAGAACCAAGACTTATGATTATGAGCACTATTGAAAATAGCTTGGCCTGCGGAGTCATGGCTGAAACCTCTGCATAGCCCACTGTTGATATTGTTATTATGGTCATGTACAATGCATCAATAAAGCTGAGATCAAGCAATATCCTATATCCTGTCACACCGAACAGGACAATTAGAACCAGTGCAAAAATAAATACTGCGACTCTGTCCTTTCTGCTCATAAAATACCCCCTTTTTCCTATACATGTTATTTATACCTGAAAAGGAGCACCTTCTACCATAAATATATTTCGTGGGTCTAGATAAATTAAGGAACCAATGATATAATGATGTTTTGGAGGAGATTATTATGGCAAGTGCAGCATACAAGAAGAAAAGGGAATATCTATTGAGCAATGAGAACCTCTACAAAACATCGCTCTACCTTGCCTGGCCGGTTATCATCCAGCTTCTTCTGCAGGTATCTGTGGGAACCATCGACATGAAAATGGTTGGAACAGTTGGTGTTGATGCAATTTCTGCAGTAGGTACCGGCAGAAACATCATCATGATACTCATGGTGCTTGTAATTGCAATATCCACAGGAACAACCGCCATGGTTGCACGGTTCGTGGGCAAGGATGATCAGGAGGGTGCAAGCATAGCTGCGGGCCAGGCCTTTATGCTGTCTTTGCTTCTTTCAGCATTCATAGTACCTGTAGGCCTTTTGACAAACGAGTTCAGTCTTCGTTTGCTTGGGGTAACTGATGAGGTTCTGTTCTATGCAATCCAATACATGGAAGTGTTTTTCCTGGCAGTCCCCTTCTTTTTGCTTCATTTTATGGCAAGGTCCATATTTCAGGGAGCGGGAGATACAAAGACTCCCCTTTATATTGATATAATGATGAATATCATAAATGTAATAGGTAACTATATTTTCATATTCGGTATGTTTGGCTTCCCTGCTTACGGGGTTGCCGGAGCGGCAATGGGTACGGCCCTTTCCAGGGTCATAAGCGTTATGGTGGCCTGGGGAGCACTTTTGAGTGGGAAGTTTGATGTCAAGGTGAGATGGAAGGACATGTTCAAGCCGGTTTGGAAGGCTTCTAAACAGATTGTGACAATAGGTGTGCCGTCGGGACTTCAGGGACTTTCAAGAAACGCCACCACCTTCATCATGTTTGCAGTGCTTGCAAGAACCCTGGATGCTGAATATGCGATACCGGCATTTGTAATCGGAACAAACCTAAACCAGTATGCTCTCATGCCAGGACTTGCAGTTGGAACTGCAGCAGCCACACTGTCTGGGATGAATCTTGGCGCAAAACAGTACGACCGGGCTGAGGCAAGTGGCAGGGCTACAGCTGTTCTAGGTGCAGGGATAATGTTTGGAGTTTCCTTGCTGCTGATGATTTTTTCAACGCCTTTCATAAACTTTTTCCTGGATGCGCCAAATCCAGATGTGGTTAGGATTGGAACCATATTCCTTATAATTGTGGGAATATCGGAGCCCTTCCACGCAGTGGCCATAATTTTTTCTAGGACCATGCAGGGTGCTGGCTATACAAAGAAGCCATTTTACATCACCTTCTACAGCTGGGTTGTAATAAGGGTTTCCCTGGCAATATTGCTTGGGCTTGTATTTGGCATGGACTCCACAGGGGTATGGATTGCAATCAGTGCAACAAACTTGATTTCCGGAATTTGGGCATATTCACTGTTTAAACGAGGAGATTGGAAAAGTGTAAAAATATATGGTGTAAGTTAAGAGAAACTCTATACTTGGATACCCCTTTTGGGTATAATAGGTATAGAGTTTTATTTGTTGACAATAACAGGAGGTTACTATGATAAATGCAGACGTATCACTACCAATTGCATTTGGGGCAGGATTCCTTTCCTTTTTCTCACCCTGTCTGCTTCCCATGATTCCAGCATATATAATGTACATTACCGGTGTGGACATGGAGGATGATCTTTCCAAGGTCAGGATGATAGCTCTGATGAGAACATTTGGATTTGTTTTGGGTTTTACGGCTATATTCATGATAATGGGTTCATCGGCAAGTTTTCTTGGTAGGGCTTTTATTCAGAACAAGGAAATTTTCTTTAGGATAAGCGGAATACTCATAATACTGTTTGGACTTAATATGATGGGGGTATTGAATCTTAAATTCCTTGGTTTGGAAAAAAGGGTCAAATCTCCAAAAAAGGTGACCAGCTGGTTCAGTTCAATCCTAATGGGCATGGCTTTTGCTGCTGGATGGACACCATGCTTTGGGCCGGTTCTTGCATCAATTCTAGTGTTTGCAGGAACATCAGCAACCGTATCAAGGGGCGTTTTGCTGCTCTTCATCTATTCTGTAGGTATGGCAATTCCATTCCTCTTGACGGCCCTATTTATCAACGTATTTATGAAATGGCTGGCAAGAGCGGAGAAATTCCTTAAGTACATGCCCTATATCAGTGGAATAATCCTGGTGATTTTTGGGGTTTTGATTTTCTTTGACAAGATGATGAGCATAAGCTCATTGCTACTGTAAAGGAGGCAAATATGAAAAAAAGTAATCTTATTATACTGCTTGTTGCAGTTGTCCTTATAGGTGCGGGGGCAGTGTACTTTCTGACTGACATGATGGGCAATGATGAGGAACAGGATCCTGGTGAGCAAAGCTTTTCAACGGAGTCAGAAGCCGGGGAACCAACCGCGGTACCTGAAATTGAGGAGACACCGGCTGCTACCGGGGGAGAACATGACGGCTACCTTGACCACGACCATGCAGAGATTGTTATGGGAGAAAAGGCTCCTGATTTCACACTTTTGGATATGGAGGGCAATCAGGTTAGCCTCAGTGACTTTGAAGGGAAGATGGTATTCCTGAATTTCTGGGCGACCTGGTGCACATATTGCGACATTGAAATGCCTGACCTGCAGAAGGTCAATGACGAGCATGAGGACCTGGTTGTGCTTGCGGTTAATGTAAGGGAGGAAAAAGACCTGGTTCAGGAATATCTGGATGAGGGAGGCTATGATTTCCCGGTTGCACTTGACGAGGATGGTCACATTGCACAGGTTTATCTGGTAAGTGGAATGCCAACAACCTATTTTATAAGTGATGACGGTAAGCTTTTGGGATATCAGCCGGGAATGCTCACTCTTGAGCAGATGGAGGATATAATTGTACAGATGAGAGACCTGCAAGGCCAGCTTTAGCTGGTCTTTTCCATTGTCAGCCTCCACCTAAAATGCTATATTGGTATGAGGAGCGTGATATTATGACAGAAAATAGATTTTTACCCTATATGACCGCACTGGGCTATTCCATGATATTTGGCATGTCCTTTATGTTTACCAAAATAGGACTTGGTTACATGAGCACCCTGCAGCTTATCGCCTACAGGTTCTTGGTTGCTGCAACGGCCATGCAGATCCTTAGGGTCCTGAAGCTCATCAAGCTTGACTTCAAGGGAAAGGATATTAAGCTTGTTATCATGACCGCAATTTTTCAACCTGTGCTGTATTTTTTCTTTGAGGTGGAGGGAGTTAATCTGACCACATCTTCACAGGCCGGCTTGATGGTATCCCTGGTGCCTGTCACAACGGCAATTGGAGCAAGAATATTTCTAAAGGAAAGGCTTAAGCTTGTCCAGATAATGTTTATAATCCTTTCAGTTGGTGGAGTGATAGTAATAAACGTACTTAATGATTCAAGCGGACTGGGAGGAAACACCCTTGGGCTGATGTTTTTGACCATGTCTGTCATATCTGGAACACTGTACAGCTTAAGCTCCAAACGAGCTTCCAGCCAATTCACACCTGTGGAGATCACATATACCATGATGTCCATTGGAGCAATTGTATTCAACACTACACTTCTGGTGAGGAGCCTCTTTGAGGGAACCCTTGCCTTGTATTTTCAACCCCTTACAAATCCTGAGGTTTACGGGCCAATACTATATCTTGGACTATTGTCCTCGGTGGTGGCATTTTTCTTCCTCAACTTTACAATATCAAGGATTCCAGTATCCCAGTCTTCAATATTCGGTAACCTTGTAACGGTATTTGCAATACTTGCCGGGGTTTTCATACTAAATGAACCCTTCGGAACCAAGGACGTAATCGGTGCAATAATGATAGTGACCGGGGTTTGGGGCACACTTTACTTCGGAGCAAGGAAGAATAGGATAAGAGCTTAAGAATATTGTAAGAATTAAGTGGACTATTTTGTAAGAATTATCCCTTATACTCTAGACAAGGTAAAGGATGGTGGAGATTTTATGGAAAGACCCCATATTCTGGTTGTGGATGATGACAGGGAAATAGCAGCGGCCATTGAGAAGCTTCTTATACTTGAGGATTTTTTGGTATCCAAGGCCTATGATGGGAAGGAAGCAATGGATCTCTTGATTGGTGAAGAGGTTCATCTGATTATCATGGATGTAATGATGCCAAGGCTGGATGGCCTGTCAGCCACAATGAAAATCAGAGAGGATAGAAACATCCCAATCATTATTCTTTCAGCAAAGTCCCAGGACAGCGACAAGATCCTTGGACTATCCATGGGAGCGGATGATTATGTAACCAAGCCCTTCAATCCCCAGGAGCTGGTGGCAAGGGTAAGGAGTCAATTGAGAAGATATATGCACCTTGGGGATTTGGGAAGCTCAAGACAGGAAACGGGAATCAGGGTGGGGAGCCTCTATCTAGACGAGGAGTCAAGGGAGCTTCTTGTGGACGGAGAAAATATCCGTCTTACGCCAACGGAATATGGGATCCTTCAGCTTCTAATGAGAAATCCTGGGATGGTGTTTTCAGCTGAGCAGATATATGAGAAGGTCTGGAAGGAAGAGGCCTATTCAGTGGAAAACACAGTTATGGTACATATAAGGAGGATTAGGGAAAAAATCGAAATCAATCCAAAAGAACCTAAATATCTTAAGGTGGTGTGGGGAATTGGATACAAGATTGAAAAGCTTCAGCAGAAGTAACTGGACAAAGCTGGCATCATTTATACTCATAGTGGCAATGGTGGCAGGCATATCTGGAATGTTTTTTTATGGATATTTTTCAGGGATAAATCCTGAAGTCCTACTAACAGAGGACTACAGGGAAAGCGAAGCATATGGAAGCGATTTGCGGTCCCTTGCCTATGGTGTGGCTAAAATCTTGGAGGGGGACCAGGAGACAATCCCCGGAGGGGTTTTCTTTTATGGGGAAAATGAAGAGGGTAAAATATCCTGGCCTGGCAATATAACTGAGAACCATTTCGTGGAAGGGGATGAGGAGTATTTCTATCTTGAGGATGGGAGATTCAAGAGTTCAGAGACGGATGAAACAATATTTCCATATGGATCCGAGGCATCATACGAAAAGGCCTACTTCGCCTTTGAGGATGGTTATATGCAGCTTAAACAAAGGGACTGGACAGGCGGCAGGGAAGCCTTGATTCCCTTGACCATATGGATAGGAGCCTTGTTCCTTGGCACTGTGGTGCTACTGATATATCAGTTCATGGTTACCGGGAAAAAATCCGGGGATGAAGAGGTGCACCTTGAACCTGTTGACAGGATATACCTGGAGATTCTCTTTGTGGGGCTTGTTCTCCTGGGACTCCTGTGGCTCAGTGGGATATCCAACCTTCTGTATTCGAATGATGTAGGCTTTAACGCAAACGGTGCAATGTCATCCAGGCAGACAGCTGGTGTCTATATGGCATCAGCCCTAACGGCCCTTGTCACTGCAGGTGTCGGAGTAATTCTACTGTCGGTAGCCAGAAGGATCAAGGGCAAGAAAATGATAGAAAGCAGCTTTGTATTTGGAGGACTGAGAAGAGGACTTCAAAAGGGTAGGAGCTTTATGGATGGCA
>Ga0224486_100352_pt1 | contig 16203 bp, 14 predicted proteins | sample TexhydDE_CT_test_FD_172013 | JGI IMG/M metagenome (GOLD analysis project Ga0224486, IMG submission 172013) | Fracking water microbial communities from deep shales in Oklahoma, United States - hydraulically fractured wells DE_CT_test ...
CAACAGGAGGTAAATCTTCTACAACAGTTAATGTCCTTTCATACCAGTCAGAATAATTTCCTGCACTATTTTTTACCCTTACTCTTACTCTATAATCTCCCGCTTTCTTAAAAAGAACCGTTCTTGTCTTCATATCTGTAGAAGACACTATCTTTATATCATTCTGTGTCAAGCCACTGCTCACAGGTGTTATCTCCCACTCTGTTGCATCCCATACCATTGGATACTTCGGCGATGTATAGCTGCCTGACGCATCTAACACTACTTTTCTGTTTTCCTTCAATGCACCCGTGTAGTCAAAAAATGCTTTAGGTACTGCAGGTTTTACTTCTATAGTCTTCTGTGCCGTATCTGTTAAGCCGTCATTGTCTGTCACTGTCAGCCTTATTGTGTACGTTCCTACCTTGTCAAAAGATACTGTACCGCTTTCGCCTGAAAGAGTACCTGTCACACCGCTTGAAGGAGAAATGCTCCAGCTGTAGTTAACAATAGTTCCATCAGGGTCATAGCTTCCAGAGCTTATATACACATCATCACCCTGAATTACTTCTGAAGGAGCATTTATCACTGCAACAGGAGGTGCAGGTTCTGGTGCAGGAGGTGGTGTTGGCTCTGGAGTAGGTACATCCTCATACTGTCCTATTACTTTAGTGGTTTCTGCCTCTGAAGTTTTATTTATGCTTGCATCCCATACTCTTACTTTTGCCCAAACCTTGTCGCCGGGCTTTGCATTAGTAATAAGCTTCGTATACTTTGCTTGAGAAAGAGAAGTCAAATTCTGCACAGCCACACCGTCTGAACCTAATAGATCTACTCCATTCACCTTAAGCCAAAATCTTGCTGAATAAGGACCTGTTCCGCTTGACACAGAAGATGTTGCGTCAATGGTCGCATTTACATCTCCCGTTGTTCCTGCTTTGAGAGATGGTGGGTCTAAGATAAGATTTATCATTGCCTGTATGCTGCCGGGAGGAGGTGGTGTAGGTGCAGCACTTACTGTGAAAGTATAGTCTTTTCTTGTAAACCTATCTACAGAATCTTTCACATACAAAGTTATAGTGTGTTGGCCTGCTGAAAATTTTCTTGTAATGGTATCGGTAAAGCTCGTAGTGTCATATAAAGTTTTTCCTGAAATTACTCTTTCACCATCTATATCTACTGTATATACAATTTTATCTCTAAGCCCTAAAGCTCCTTTTAAATCAACTTTTTGCGGTCCAGTATCAGGATTCCAAAAAGTAAAAAAGGAAGTCCCTGAAAGCATAATCCTTACATCTTCATTTTCTTTTGGATTTACAGGAGAAATAGATATATTACCAGAAGGTGGTCTTGTTGTTGAAACATATACTTCTCCTTTACCACCTTTTTCATCCAGTACTTTATATCCTACCACATGAGCGCCATTAAGCTCTGCAAGATAGCGTATATACACACGGTCTGAACCCGATATGCTTAATTTGATTTGATTTAGATACGTATTAACAAAAGTAGGGTTACCGCCAAGCACATTTATCCACTGAGGGACAGTGCTGTACTTTATGAAATTGTACTGCTCTGCGTTGCTTTTTGTGTAAATATGCTTTATTACTTTATCATATCCTGCAAGGGTACCGTCAACATATATGCTCCATTTACCGGAATAGAGCTTTTTGTCATTAGGCTTTTGCGGAATTGGGTTAGGGACTAAATTATATGATTTATCAGGATTTAGTGTCACGGGAGTATCAATAGCTAAATTTAAGTCTCCTACGTCATCAATTACTGCTGCATAGGCATTTTCCAGCTTAGGAATGTATATTAACCCTGCAAGAAATGTAATAAGAACAATTACAGAAGCAATTCTTTTGAACAAAAACCTCATCTCCTTTCGGTGATTTTTTAGAAAAAGAAAAGAAGCTTCAAACTAAGCTGAAGCCCCTTTATATACTTGGTGGTGTAGTGTATTTTGCTCTCCATATTGTTATTGTACCGTCATTTGAATATTCTACTGCATGGTCTAAATTTTCAGCAACAAATCTTAACGGAAGCATTGTGTATCCATTTTTCACATATACTTTTCTCGGCATTTTAACTACCTTGTCGTCTACTACTGCTGTATCAGAGCCTATTTTCAGCACAACAGTTTTGCCTTTATCTTTTATGGTTATCTGCTGTGTTTTAGCATTATAATCAACAACTGCTCCTAATTCTTCCATGACGCCTCTAAGCGGTATCATCGCAACACCATTGTCTGATATGACTTTTGTGGGCAGTTTTTTCTTGTATTCTTTAAGTTCATATCTTATTGTAATATCGTTCTTACCCACCCACACATCTACACCATCCCAATTATAGATACATTCTTCTGTATAGCCGTTCCACTTAGGATCAACCAAATATTTAGTATAAGCAGGGTCTTTTAAACCTTCCCATCTGCTATAAAGTGCTTGCAATATTATATCTTTGTAAGGTGTTTTTTGCCAATCTACACCGTTGATTGTAATCGCGCCAACTGTAAACTGTTTCCAAAGCTCTATTTTGAATGTGTCAGGATGGTTATATCTTACGATACCTATATAGTCGTTTGCTAAATATCCTTGACCATATTCCTCAACTTTTGTAGTTAAATCGTATAAGCATACGTTACTTAAACCTTTTTCAATATAGTCTTTCATATACTGTTCAAACGGCATACTGCTGTAATCAAAACTACCACCTATTACAATTAACCTATCTGTATTCTTAAGCTTATCACTGTAAGCTATTTCTTTTTCTTTTCCGGGCATAATGTAGTACCAACCTAATCTATCATGGCCTTTCTCATCAGGTGATACTGCCTTTATCCATCCTTTATCTATCCACTCTTGATAGGGAAGCTGTTCTTCTTGACCTCCAGTTTGCGCAAAAGCAGGAATGGATAAAAAGATTAATATGGCAGCAATTATCATAGAAATTATCTTTTTCATAGCAAAAACTCCTTTCTATTTAAATTTTTAAATAACTTTCCTTAAAATCTCTTCAATAAATTTATCGGTACTTTTTCCCTCTTTTTTAGCTTTATCTTCCAGCAGGTTGTAGAGTTCTTTAGAAATTTTTACAGCATTTTCTTCATCTCCTTTCATTTCTTCTAATCTACGCAGAAGCCTCATCTTTTCCCTAGGGGTTAAAGCTTTTTCATTTTTCTCAAGGAGCTTCTCCATATTTTTAGGATCTTTTAAAAGCATTATCATGTTACTTAAAGACTTTTCAGGCAAAGCTCCAGTTTCATACCTCGCAATAGAAGCCTCACCTATGCCCAAAAGCTTGGCAAAGGCTCTCTGGCTTAACCCATAACTTTCTCTGATGTTTTTTATTTCTTCAGGTGAGAGTATTCCGTGCTTTTTCCGATATATATCATAGACCCTCTGTATATTCTCTTCTTCTAACTCCTCATCAAACAGCTCCTCACCACAAACACTGCACACTCTTATCCTTGCAAAAGCTTTTATTTCGTCTCCTCTAACAGTTGATACTTCTTCTTTTTCAATTACTTCTGTTTCTTGTTCTTTACCACAGACTGGACAGAATTTCTTCACACTCTACACCTCCTCACTTATACGGATAAACTAACGGCTGTTCTGCTTTGTGAAAAGAAAGACATACTAAACACTCTTTTTCCCCTCTTTGTTCAATTTTAAGCTTTATGTAAAAGTCTGTTCCTTCAATATCATACCCAAATTCCCATATAAAACCCTCTCTATTAGCGCCTACATCCACACTAGGACCTCTATAATAATTTTTGTAGGTTAAATCCATAATAATCTCTTTAACATGCTTAATTGTTAGGCCAGCTTCTTTAATTGAATCCATATTTTTCTTTCGAGGAACAAAATCAAAAGCACCTGCTTTCATCAATTCTTTAGCATTATTGAGGAATTTTTTAATTTCCTCAATGTCAGTCATAGCATATACTCCTTTCACTTAGTATTTTATCACATTTTAAACAATTTTACAATCATTTGATAGTATTTTTTATAAAATTCTGTAACAATTAATGAAAACTACCTCATAGGAAGTATTTTTGTATTCAAGAAACTGCGCTCACGCTCACTAACAGCACCTCCTTCACAGACTTTTTCATTTTGATTGTTGTTTGCCCCCGGCAGTTAAAACAAAACGGCCTGCGAGCCGAAGGTCAAGGGGTCGGGGAGGGATACCGGACCGAGCGCAGCGAGGGAGGATATGCTCACCGACCCGACAGGGCTTGCCCCTTGACCGTAAGGCGAGCAGGCGTATAATCTTTTGTGCGGGGGCAAACAAAAAAAAGCACGTCTGCTTTAAGAGGTGCTCTCTTAACCGGATTTTTGATTTGAGCAAAGCGAAAATGAAAAATCCGTTCCGATTATTAGGACAGCTCTTAAAACAATGAAATCCCAAAAAGAGATTTCTTTTTCTTTCTGCTTGGCAGTACTGGAGCAAGTAGCTTTAAAAAAATAAAATCATTTTCTCTAGCAAAAGGATTTGGACAGTAAGGCAAAGCTGTCCCTTTAATTCCTGCGTAAAAAGAAACTTCTTCAACATCACTCTGCGAAGCTAAAGGGAAAATAACACTAAATTCAGAATCAATCCTGTCAATAATCTCATGCCACCGCCATTTTGCAGCCGAAGCCACAATAAAAGCTATATCAGCTCTATACATTTCTTTTTTTCTTGCTGAATCTAAAACTCCAAGGTCTCTAACAACATATTCATACTGCCCTGCTTTAATTTTTTTAAGAAGCATGTCATAATTCCAATTGCCATTATTTCTGCTTTCATCTACTGGGAAAATATCAATTCCATGAACCGTATAAGAACCCTCTACCTTTCCTTCTTTTGCTTTTAATACACTGCATAAAAAAGAAAAGACAGACCTCTGGCTGTCTTCTATAACTGCTGTAGAATGTCCTAAACGGGCAAGAAATGAAGCTATAGAGAAAGCTGTATGAGTACATCCTATGCCGTGGGCAGTAGCAGATACCGCTACAGCAACAATACCAGCAAGCCTTTCTTCTATAATAACCCTTTCCTTTGCCTGTATAGAAGCATTCAAAAACTGACCTGTATGCCATCTTGCAGCCTGAGCATATGTAGCAGGAGGCGAAAGCAAAATATTTCTAATTATCTCACTCCAATTAGACTCTTTTTCTTCTGCTGCTATGTCGTATATGCCTAAACCAACTATGGAAGATATTATTTCATCACCCGGTTTCCTCTCAGGTGCAATAACAATTATTCTGGTGCCAGGTCTTGCGATTCTAAAACTTTGAAGAGCAGAAATAATCTCCTTCCCTAAAAAAACATCAAGATCTACAATAAGTACCTCTGAAGAAACCCGAGAAGCAGAATAAAATATTTCTTTAACACTCTCAGAATCTAATTTACCAATATGTTCAAAAACTATATCTCCTGCATCAGCTAAAGCTTTTCTTATCTCCTCAGCCATCTGTTTTCCAGCAATAATCGAAACAAGCAAGCCTGAACCTCCTTTCTTACTTAAAAAGGTCAAGTGGATTTACAGCTCTTCCCCCAACTCTTACCTCAAAGTGAAGGTGAGGGCCTGTGCTCTTACCTGTGGAGCCTACATATCCAATTACATCACCAGCTCTTACAACCTGCCTCTGCTTTACTGCTATGGAAGATAAGTGAGCATATCTTGTCTCTAAATTGTTGTTATGCCATATAAAAACAACTAAGCCGTAGCCGTCATTCCATCCCGCATAGACTACTTCTCCATCTAAAGTAGCCACAACCGGTGTTCCTGCTGGTGCTCCTATATCTACACCTGAGTGAAATCTTTCTACTCCGTATACCGGGTCAATTCGAGGCCCAAAAGGAGAAGTAATTTTATACACACCCGGTACCGGCCACTTAAGATTTTTCTCAGCAGGTACCCACCCTTCAGGCACACCTGAAGCAGCATCTAACAAAAAAGAAAGGTCTGCGTTTTTGAGAAACTCAAGGAACTCTTTAACCTTGTCTTTTTCTTCTTCTGTAAAATCAAGCATATTTAAGACCTCATCTAAGCTTAAAAGCTTATATACCGGAAAGTGCAGTCCATTTTCTGTAACAACTTCTCCTATGTTTTGCACAAACATTGAAGCAAGCTTATACGCATCCTCAGGGGTAGCTTTGGAAAAATCCTGCTTGAACCTTACAGCGTCTATTGCAACAAGCTCTCTCCAATCAGGACCCATGTTAAACTCTTTTTTCACCTTTTCTGCTGCATTGATGTAGAATTTGGCCTGCTCTGCAGTAATAAGTGGAACCTTCTCAAAAGCAGTAATGGGGCCTGCAAAAATTACAGCAATCACTAAAACAGGAACAACAACAAAAAGAAGAGCAAACTTAAAAATGCTCTCCAAATCATCCGGCAGAAGAGCCAGAAGCACTTTTCCCAAAACATTCATCAACTTCCGCCTCCAGTTAAATACTGCATTTCATAAGGTGCTGCTTCAATCTTTATGTGAATTCTCTGTGTACCTGCAACAAAAAGGCCTTCTCCTCTTTTTGCATTTGCGAGAAGGTCATGCTCTGCTTCAGAAAGGTTCATAAGGGCCGTTATTGCTTCTAAGTCTTTTTCTCCCTGTGCTAAAAGGAGCTTGTAAGTGGGGTTATCTAAAAGAGCTTGGCCGTATCTCTGAACCTCTGGCGCTAAAAAATCTATAACGTTCTGACTTATAACAATAAGACTTCCATTATATTTTCTTATTCTCTTTGATGTGTCTCTCAAAAATGCAATTGCCTGAGGCGTTTGAGGATCTACAAGCATCCATGCTTCATCCACAACCAAAACAGTTCTCTCTCTTCTATCCCTTTCAAGTATGTTCCATGCAAAAGAGAGCACATTAAAATATTGCGCTCTTTTAACTTGGTCTTCAGCATTCTGCAAATCATGAACATCAAAAACAATAAAATCGGAGTCAGCCTCCACAGCAGTTGGGCCTGCCCATAAATATGAGTCTGCTCCTTCTGCTGCTCTTTTTAAAAGAACTGAAAGCCTTCCATAAGTTTCAGGATTTTCTTCCGCCTTTTTAACGAGGTATTTATACAGCTCCCTTACAGTAGGCCACTTCTCATTAGGAACATCTCTTGGATCTGTATCCCATGTAATTCCTGCTTCTTTATACACTTCTACTAATGCATCCTCCAGAGCTGCCTTTTCTGTGTCTGTTAAGTCTTTAAGATATAAGCTAAAGAAAGTTCTTAAAGTCTGTATGTGTAAAGCTAAAGGGCTTTGTAATCTACTATTTTCTTCCTCTTCTTCCTCAACAGGCCTCAATCTCACCTGCAGTGGATTTATCTTTCCTTCTCCACCCGTGCAGTTAATCCAGACTCCTCCGAGCCTATGACACATATCTTTGTACTCTCGCTCGGGGTCTATAATTATGATTCTGCTTCCCTGCATGTACTCCCTTAAGAGTAGCATTTTAGCAGTAAAACTTTTTCCTGCGCCGGGCTTTGCAAGAATAGTCCAGTTAGAGTTTGTCCTATCGCCTCCTCTTTTCCATATATCAACCAGTACTAATCCACCGTCTCTGTCTTTTCCCAAAACAACACCAGTTCCATCGTTTATGCCTGAAGCAGTGAAGGGGAAGGAGGCAGCAACAGTTTCAGCAGGCATATTCCTTGCTCCTGCTTCTTTAACCTCGTCAGGCAGTGTGCAGAAGGGCGCTACTGCTTTTAATCCTTCTTCTTGGCGGAATATAAGGACTCTTCCTCTCATACCTGAAGCTGCTAGAGCTGCTTCAACCTGTCTTGTTCTTCTGTCAAGCTCCTGCTGAGTAGGGGCAAGGACCATAAGGACAACTGTAACGTAAAACACCTGCTGCTGCTCTTGGTCTATTTTCCTCATAAGCTCTTCTGCATCTTTCAAAGCCTGTTCTGTTCTCTGCATTGTGAGGGCATTGCCGCCCATCTCAAGCCTTCCTGCATATTCACCAATCGCTTTATTTAGACTCATGATTAAATTTGTAGGGTCAGTTGGCTCAACATGAACTGAACATACAACTCCCGGCATTCCTGCGATTCTTGAAAGCCATGCAGCATTTACTTTAGGAGGATAGCCTGCAATGACTAGAATTCTTGCAAGCTGGTCATTAAACACAATCTGCCTTGCATTAAATTCAAGAGCTTGAGGCGAAATCATGTCTATTAAACCTGTAAGTACACTTGTATTCTCTTTTTTCTTCACATCTTTCACCTCACTTAAGAATACATAGGTGGTAAGTAGGGGCCTGAAAATAAAGGCGCTCTTTCAAATGCTGCCTGTGATGGATGGCTGAAGCTGAAAAGAAGGTCTATTATATCTTGGTCCTGCGCTAATTCTACTTTTAAACCGGATTTTTCAAGATTGTTGGCAAGCTCATGGGCTTTTGCTTTTAACTCTTCTTTTTCTTTACCTGAGAACATAATAAAAAAGCGCCTTTCTATTGCCTCACCGCTTGTGACAATAGAAGCGACATATTTTAGATACTCCTGAAGAAGCCTCTTTTTAATTATGCTCGTCTCTTCTTTTGATTTTGTCTGAAGATAGCTGATGTAAGAGTCAAGGTCTACTGGCCTGCCTATAGAAAATATTTGCATGGACTCTTTAAAACCGTTTAAAGCTTCATAAACTGTCTGTATTATTCTCTTCTTTTCATTTTCACTTTTTAAGCTGATATTCAAAGGCATAACCTTTAAAATACATATATATCTTCCGTCTTTGAGTAAAATCATATCTTCTGCAACATCTTTTACAGGAAGCCATTCCTGAACAGCCTTTCTTTTCTGCTCTTCTATTTTTACCTTATCTTTTTTTACAGCTTTTTCTTTTTTAAAAATTCCAATCAATCTCTGCAACCTCCTTGCACATAAAGGTATCTCTTCTGCTTCTTACTCCATTTGAGGTAGTATTTAATTAAACTTGACACACTGTTCCCGTCAGGACCGGGAATAACCAGAAAGTAAGCAAGGCCGGTAAAGATAAACACTGCTAGGTACCTAGCAGGGGAGTGAGTAAAGATAGATAAAATCAAATAAACAATCAAGCCTAACAAAAGGCCTAAGAGCACAAAAAAGAGCTCTTTCCATCCGAAGCCTGGAAAAAATTCAAATCGTGCAGAAATATTTTTAGGAACTTGATACAACCCACATCATCCTCTCAAAATCATTCTCCTCATTATATACATGCTTCCTGCTGTCTGTCCTGCATGGCCTATGGCAGACCCAAGTCCTGAATGATATGCAAACTGTCTTAAAACAGCAGGAGTTTTAAATGCAACCCAGAGCCAGCCTATGAGCATTAAAAGATTTAGTACAGGCTGAGTAAACTGCATGTTAACTCCTGTTGAGAGAAAGCCCCTAATCATGAAAGTCTGCACAGCTTGAGATAAAGACAAAACAATAAGCTCTCTCCACCACACAGACCACACACCTTCATCGGGGCGTGTCAGCCCTACCGCCATGATTGGAGCTGACACTGCAAGAAAAGCAACTTCTACAGCTCTTATACCTGTCTGAATGAGAATTAAAATCCATATGACCACCGCTGTAAGAGCTATGAAAATAACAGCAGAAGAAAAAGAAGAAAGCTGCTGCAGAATTGTAGTAATTCCTGCAGTAGGATTGCCTGTTTGCGTAGAGGGCAAAGACGCTACAGCCTTTGCAAGCTCTGTACCCCATTCATACACCGTCGTCACTGCCCATGGACCTGCCGAAATCATTAAAGCAGCAAAGGCAGTTCTTTTAAGAAGCTCCAGAGGCTGTGCTGATGAATCTCCTGAGCTGTATAGAATGTATGTTTTTAATGCCTCAGCAGCTACCTTTACTCCTAAAAGAGTACCTGCTACTACTTTTGTAAGGTAGATTGCATTAGTTACATAAGGTGTATTTAAAATCTTCAAAGCCAGTGCCATCTCATCTCCTAAAAATGAAACAAAAAGGCTCAGGAGACTATCCAGTATATTCGTGAAAAAATTATTTACAGCATTCATAATCATGTTCTCTATTGCAGTAAACAAGAAAAACACCTCCAGAAAGGGCCGGTATAATCCGACCCTTTAAAATTACTTGAAGTAGGATAAAAATACTTTAACAATTGAAGCTGCGCTCATCCCTATTGCGCCGCCTATTAAGATGTTTCTTATAGACCTGTTGTGCGCTGCAGTAACAGCAGGGTCGCCGTCTCCCATCTGCTTCATCAAAGCATGATACCCTATAGCTGCTCCGGAAGCAGCAGGTATAATGTAAAGAATCCACGTTAAGACATCATTTAAAAGATTAACAGCACCAGAGACAAAAGTTGGCATAAAATCTCCTCCTCATCTTAATTTTGATAATAAATTCTCATTAGTTCTCTCTATACTTTTTTCTTTTACACTTTCACTCTCGATGTCAGGTATCCATACAGGAGCAGGCACCACCTCCCTTACAGCTTCTTCTAAAGCAGCAGGAATTAAATCTTTTGCTGCAGGCCATTTAGAAAGGTCGGGTAGGGGAAGCCATGCAGGATTCTGCCTTGCCTGAAGTATAAGTGCTCTATCCTGCGGCCACCTCAAAACTTCATCAGGAATTAATAAAGGCCTTCCTGTGAGGCCCTCTGATGTGCTGTGACTGTAATCTGTATGTTTAACTTGTGAAGAATAACTTTCAGTCCTTATTGTGTACTGTCCTGTTTTTAAGCTTATTATCTTCGCTGTTTCCGGGTCTGTTGTGAGGATGTATATCCAGACAGCACAGTTTCCTGTGATTGTCTGAGCAAGCTCTTTATACTTTGCTTTAATCTGTGATATATCCTGAACAGCCAGTAAAAACCTCATGTTTCTTCCTGCTGCTACAGTGATTTTTTTATCAAAGTCAGGTATTGGAGGAAGGTTCCCAAACTCGTCTAGAATAAAATTAACTCTTTGAAGAAGTCTTCCTCTGTTTTTATTTGCAAGGTCAACTAAAGCTTGATAGGCTTGCGAAATATAAAGTGTTGCTAATACGTTTCGTGTGCTTCGTTCATCAGGAATGACTATAAATACTGCTGCTTTTTCTTTTCCTACAGCATCTAAATCGTGGTCCTTTTTTGATGTAAGATAAACAACTGCAGGGTCGCTCCAGAGCCTTAACTGTGCTGCAGTGCCTGTGAATATAGAGCTTCTTAATCTATCTTCTGAAAGAGCTGCAACTCCGTAGGCTGAAGCAGCAGGATGTGTATAGGGTAACGACTTAAAATACCTATCTAATAATTCTCCTCCATTTGCGCCTAAGCGGTGGAGCATCTCATAAGCACTGCCTAAATGCCTTGCCTCCTTTGGCGCAGAAGAAGCAACAGCTAAAATTAAAGCAGCTGTTAAGCTTTCCTGTGACTGAGGCCATATGGGGTCTACCCCTATTTGTGGCTGTTGATTTGTTATTATGTTCGCTATGTCCCATGCACTTTGACTTGCACCAGAATAATCACCGGCTTCAAGATAAGATGCCACTTCTAAAACAGGATTCCACTGGTTTCCTCGATATGGATTTCTTAAGTCAATTAGAATAACTTTATATCCAAGCTTTTTTAGGTATTCTGATGTATAGCTGTACAGTTCTCCTTTGGGGTCAGATACAATCATACTTTCTCCTGTTTTTGCAATAGCCCATATCGTTGGTAGTATTATTCTTCTTGATTTGCCGCTTCTTGTTGAGCCTATAACTAAGCAGTGAGTATCTCCTGTGTCAAGCCATGCTTTTGAAGTAGAAGGATTAAACCCTACAACAAAGCCCCCTTTCGGGGGGTTGTTGTTCAAATTCCACACTGTAAAAGTTTTTGATATTTCTTTTTCTGTTCTCCACCTTGCGGTTCCATATTCTCCTCTTCCTGCTGCTTCAGGAAGACCCAGCTCATCAGTTTTTCTTTTTCTCCTTCCATAGATAGGAAAAAGTACAGAAATTAAAGCTGCAAAAACAGCAGGCTGTAACCACAGCCATGAGGTCTTCACATCTTCTTTTTTGAGCAGTAAAGATATTCCCGATAAAGGTTTCTCTTTTATATATGCCTCCCATTTAGGAAGGCCTTCTTTAAAGCCGTAATCTTTAGCGTAAATCGGGAAAAGCAGCAAAAAAGGTGCAAATAAAAAATCAAGCATGAGAATTAGAACTGCTATTATAACTCTAAATCTCACGGCTTTCACCTCTTTCTGCCATTTTTCTTTTTTTCTCCATTTCTCTTTGAGCTGCAATACTTGCCTCTGCTTCTGCTCTTAATCTTTCTCTTTCTAGAGCTCTCCATGCTGAGCGCCATACTGAGTTTGTGAGCCTTGTTGTGTCTGCTGTTTTTTCTTCCTGCAGTGCTGCTGCGCCTTTTAATACAATTTGAGCTACTCTTTTCTGTATGTCTTCATATGCTTTTTCTGCCGCTTTTTCTAAAACTTCAGGATTTGATGTGTAGTGGCTGGCCAGCTCTTTGGCAAGGTCTTTGTATCTTTCAACAGATTGAGAAAAGCCGGGCTGCTTTAAAAGCCAGTCTGCAACTTCCTTTGCTTTTTCTTTTACTTCAGAAGGCATATATGCAAGAGCAATGCGTCCTTTTTGAGGCATAATTTTTGATAGCTCTTTTAGCTTTTCTAAAAGCTCATCTCTTGTAGTTTGGTCAAGAGGAGGGGGGAGTCCGGGCTTTTCTCCATTTAATGCTCTTATTTCTATCCTTGCTTTTTTGACGTCCCTCAGTACTTCTGAAATATCTCTTTTAGCTGTATCTCTTATTAAATCCCTTACTGCTGATTTTTCTGCTGTAAGTGCCAGCCTTTCTTTTGCGTATATTTCATTTAAAAATACTTTTTTTATGTCCTTTATCTCACCTTTTGAAAGTTTTCCCCGACGCCTCTGAGGTGTTCTCTCCCACATTACAACATGTACATGTGGATGGCCTTTTTTCTGATGGAAAGCAGCAACCCATTTCAAATTTGATTCTGGAATACCCATTTTTGCTGCAGCTTCAGATATTGTAGCTCTGAGTGCTTTCTCCCATGAATCTCTTGTTGTGTACCCAAGCTTTACAGCATCTTCTTCCTTCAATGAAAGAATAAAGCGCCAAACAATACCTGAATGCTTACTTAACTCTTTCATTGTTTCTTTTAAACTAACATTTTCATCAGAGCTGAAAAGCCCATGGCTTCCCGGTCTTTCCTCCATATACTTTACATGTCCTGCAGGAGTGCCAGCAGTATTTATCTCAAAATTATCGATAAAATCATCAAGACTTTCATACTTTGAAAGTATTTTCTCTGCATATCTATTTCCTGCGTCTAATTCTTCTAATTCATTTAATTCACCTTTATCTACTTCAGATTTAGTTCCTATATACAAAAGATGCGCAACATTTTTAGCCTGATTTTCATGTGTAGGTAAATAAAATTTTGCTATCATTACGAAAGGAGCCGTCATTCATTATCATCTCTTTCTTTGAGATAAGCTACTGCTTTAACTCTTGCTTCGTTGTAAATCTCAACGGCATTGTGCTTGCCTAGGTCTGCTATAGTTTGTACATTCATGTACATTGCTGTTGCTGCTGCTACTGCTGCTTTGGCCATGAGCTTGGCCAGCCGGTCCTCTGTCGGTCTTAGTACATCCCGCATGGCTTTGCGAACGGCTTCGGTGACTTTATCAATCCCATCATTTGCAGCTTCATTAGTAATTGATTCTATAAGCATTTTTCTTGCAACAGCCGAGATAGCCTCATCTCTTCTAGAAGCTAAATTAACTAAAGCATTATAAATATCTTCTGGAAGCCAGACGTATATTTTTTTCAGAATTATCCCTCCCTTAAAATTTTGTAAAAAAAGAAACGGGCGGTAATCCCGTTTCATAGAAAACCTTAATAACTGAGTTTTATTTTATAGCTACTTTTTTATTAGTGTAAAATAATTTTTGTGTGTCTTTTTTATAACCTTCAAGTATATAAGGAGCATCTTCTGTAATAGTACCCTCTTTTATATGATACTCTATATTGTGTTGTTCACAGAATTTTATTACTACATCACTGCAGTAATTATAAAACTCTTTATACCACAAATATTCACTAACTTTTTTATTGTAGTTAAGTCTGCCAAACACGATTTTATCAACAAACGATATTTCATTTAAAATATCTCTTAAGTCTTGATTAACAATATTTGGAGTTGGATAAGGCTCAATACTTACCCAAGTTTTAAGTCCTGCATTGTGAAGTTTTTTTAGGCTTTCTATTCTATCTCTATAATTTGAGGAATATGGTTCATAAATCCTTTTAAAATTTTCATCCAACGAAACCAGGGTAATTCCATATTCATTATCAGTATCATAATTTGTTTTGTCTAGTAACTCGTCAGGATATAAACCCTTAGTCAATGTGGTCACCTTTATCCCATTTTTATTTAATTTCTTTATTATCTCTAAAGATAATTTAACAACTTCTGGATACCCCATCATAAACGGATCTGTCATAAAACTTAGGTGTACAAAGTGAATTTTATCTTTTAATTTTGGTATCTCTTTATCCAAAAGTTCTAAGGCATTAGAAACTATCTTAGGTTTAATCCATTCTTCATAAGACTTTACTCTTCCAAATCGTTTGGATAACATAAATGCATAGCAAGGAAAATTACAGCCATGTGAACATCCAACAACATGATTTATTGTATAATCACCATATTCGACCCCAGATTTATAGAGTAAACTTTTCCTAATAACTTTATCCATTTTGTTTTCACTCCTTAAAAACAATAATATCATTCTCTTTAATACCTTTCCTTTCATGACCTTGTGAAGTATATTGTGGTCTACGAATTATTTGAATTTTACCATCCTCTTCTAATTTCGATAATGCTTTTCTTACAAAGGTCTCGGCATATCCATTTTTTATACATTCAATAACTAGGGTTAAAAAACTTACTTCCCTATTTTTATATTTTCTAAATAAAAAACTACTTATTTCATCTATTTTAAATTCTTCCATGTCTAAGAGCGACCGCTGATTTTGCTTAGGCCCTCTATACTCTAAATTTCCATTGTTATACTTTGCAAAAGAAGAACTCATTATTCTAAGTCCTAATTGATGATTAGTTCCATGAATTAAATAGTAATATGTCCTATCTTTATCAGGAAAACTTATTCTATATTCTTTGACATGTGAAAATATTTCTTCTAGTTTTTTAACAAATAAACCCACAGCAGCTTTTTCACGTTCACGCCCTTTTAAATTTTTTATTTTTTCCCACTCATCTGTTCCGTATAGATTATTTATTGTTTGTCTTACTTTTTCTATAGAAATTCCTCTATTCAATGCATTAAACATAAAGTTTACTATTATTTCTGACCTTCTATCATTGCATGTTGCTTTAAAAAACTTATAATCTAAAGAATATCCAAAAGGATCTATTAGGTAAAAAGTGGGAGTACGTGGATAACTCTGTAAAACTTTTTCTGTACCTTCTTTATAGTTATCATTAATTAATTCTATCGGTATTTTTATATCTTTGAATTTGATGAATTCAATTATTTTTTGAAGGTTTTCCAAATTTTCTTTATCTGTATCTATAACAAAAATTCTAATCTTACGATTTAATTTTTCTATATTTTCTTTTGCCATAATCGCTGCTAAAATAGGAGAGCCAAAATAAATATCCTGATTTTCGTCAATATATGCTCCACACCCCCCAAAGCAATCAATATAATTGATATTATGATGTTTTCCAACTATCTTCACATATTTATCAAAATAGTCAGCAAAAACTCTATGTTTAACTTTGGTATGGTCTTTAATTTCCCAAAAATAGAATGGATATCCTTTGATATATACTTTTTTATTTGCCATAAGCCTACTCCTCATCCACTTTTAGTTACATATTTAAATTCGACATTTTCTCTTAATTTCCTCCTTTCTTTTGAAACTTTTAGATGAAAATATTTCTTTGTCTAACATTTGTCTCCTAACAAGTACCTCAAAAAGATATAGAATTTAAAATATTTTGTATATGTTTAAGGTGTTTAATACATCCTCAATTTTTAAAAAGCTCCTTGAAAAGTACCTCTTATAAATTTAGTTCCGTCGGGCACTGCCCGACGTGTGTGCAGCGCAAAGCGCACCTTCTCTTATCCTGCATTTAAAAAAACAAGCATAATGGCACAGCAGATTTTGACTAAAGGGAGAAAATATCCTGCAGGCTTTCAAGAAGAATTTTCTCGTCATCGGAAGTTTCAGTAACTGGTTCATGTTCT
>Ga0224486_100355_pt1 | contig 16073 bp, 16 predicted proteins | sample TexhydDE_CT_test_FD_172013 | JGI IMG/M metagenome (GOLD analysis project Ga0224486, IMG submission 172013) | Fracking water microbial communities from deep shales in Oklahoma, United States - hydraulically fractured wells DE_CT_test ...
TTCAACCCGGTCCATCTTTATGATTTGTCTTAAATCTTCTTTTAGCTGGTATAGTTCATAGAGGGACGGGTATTTATTCTTAATTTCTTCTAGCTGCTGTTGTTGTCTGGAAGTAAGTTTTTCTTTAGCCTTGAGCAAGGGTAGGCGAGGTATATTCTCCTTGCCTGCTTCTTGCTCTATCTTGCGTGCTTCATTTAAGCGACGGTTGGCATCCTGAATTACATGGAAAGGGTCTACTATTATCCTGGCTGAAGGAAAGATTGCTTTTATTAACTTGCGCCAGGAGTCTTTCATGTCAATTACTACTGCTTCTACTTTAACCCCGGCTTTTTTGAGCCCCTCCAGGTAAGCCTTTATAGTTGCTTTCCTGTCATCACCCAAAATCGTCAAAGGCCTCTTATCCGGTTCCAGGCGCCCTACTACGCATACATAATCATTCCCGCTAAAGGACAGTTCATCTAAGGTTAAGACTATGGGCTCTTGAGTATCATCTGCTGGAAGACCGGACTGGATATACTTGTCTAGTAATCTTATAACCCTATTAGGAGTAAGGTGTAATATTCGGGCTGCATAGGTAAAGCTCATCCTCTGGGCATAATACACTACTGTCTGCACTCCTAGTTTTGTAAATCTGGCCCAGGGGATGGTATTCGGAGGACGAAGGGTAAAAGTCTTATGACAATGGTAACACTTATACCGTACAGGAACCCAGGATAAAAAAATCCATCTCCCGTATAAAAAAGCGTGACGAATTTTCCTTTCTTGGGGCTTCCGGTTCTTCTTTAAAATGCCGTGCTTATGTAATTTGCCTTTGTTACATGCAGGGCATAATGCTGGCGGCTCTAGCGTCACCCTTAACACAATATCTTTACGTTCCTGCTGTTCTCCTAAAATGGACTGGAGTATTTTATCAAAATTCTCTTGTCCCTTGAGGGTGATCGTGCTATTCTTATTCATGGGGGCACTCCTTTCCTAATGGGGTTTTTGTTTGCTAACATTTGATTTGGATGTGCCCCCCTCTTTTTCCTCCTTTAACTTCTAAAATCTCTTCTCCTCTGTCCTTCTATCTCTTCCTATCCCCTCCCACACTTTTTATTATAGAGCCGAACCTTCATTGACAACCTTCGCCGCTTCAGGTATAATGTAGAAAAATTTAGCAGGGAGAACCTCGTTCACCGCCCCGGGGCGGGGGCGAGGTTTAGTTTTGACGAGGAGTTGACGTTTTTTGACGGGGAATGAGCTCCGGGAGAAATTTTTAAGCTTTTTCGCCGGTAAGGGTCATACCATTGTCCACAGTTCTTCCCTGGTACCGGTAAACGATCCGACGCTGCTTTTTACCAATGCCGGTATGGTACAGTTTAAAGACGTTTTCCTGGGCCTGGACCGGCGCCCTTTTAAACGGGCGACGACGGCCCAGAAGTGTGTTCGTGCCGGGGGCAAACATAACGATCTGGATACCGTCGGGCGTACCGCCCGTCACCATACTTTTTTTGAAATGCTGGGTAATTTCTCCTTTGGTGATTACTTCAAGCGCGAGGCCATTTCTTATGCCTGGGAATTTTTAACGCGGATCCTGGAATTGCCGCCGGAACGCCTCTGGATTACAGTCTACAAGGAAGACGATGAAGCCTACCGGCTGTGGCAGGAAGTAGCCGGCGTGCCGGCAGAACGGATAGTGCGCATGGGGGAAAAAGATAACTTCTGGGCCATGGGCGATACCGGCCCCTGCGGTCCCTGCAGCGAGATTATCTACGACCGCGGGCCGGAGCATGCCTGCAGCTCCAACCCCTGCGCCCTGGGGGCCTGCGACTGTGACCGCTGGCTGGAGATCTGGAATCTGGTTTTTATGCAGTATGAACGGGATGCCGGCGGTAATTTAACGCCTTTACCTCGCCCCAGCATTGATACCGGTATGGGACTGGAACGGATGGCATCAATTTTACAGGGCGTGGACAGCAATTTTGATACCGACCTCCTGCAGCCTTTAATCAAGGCCATGGAAGGCTTAAGCGGCCGGGCCTACGATCGCGGGGAGGCCGGCTTCCCCTTCCGAGTTATTGCCGATCATGCCCGGGCCTGTACCTTCCTCATTGCCGACGGCGTTTTACCGGGGAATGAGGGCCGCAGCTATGTCCTGCGCCGGATTTTACGCCGGGCGGCCCGATTTGGCAAGGCCCTGGGGGTGGAGGAGCCCTTCCTGTACCGCCTGGTGGATACGGTGGTCAATATTATGGGGCAGGCCTACCCGGAAGTAGCGGAGCAGCAGGAGTACATCGCACGGGTAATACGCCAGGAAGAAGAGCGTTTCCATGAAACTTTAAATGATGGCATGCGGGTCTTAAACGGCATCATGGAGCAGGCCGGGCGGGAAGGCCGGGATACCATCAGCGGCCAGGAAGCTTTTACCCTCTATGATACCTATGGTTTTCCCGTCGACTTGACGGAGGAAATTGCCGGCGAAAAGGGTTTCAAAGTAGACCGGGCCGGCTTTGAAGAGGCCATGGCGGCCCAGCGGGAACGAGCTCGGGCGGCACGCGAAGATATAAAGGCTTTTGAATTTGCCATGGCCTTTGCCGGCAACCTGGACGACATCGGCGGCACAGAATTTACCGGTTACGAGCGGCTGGAAGACACCGGTAAAGTCCTGGCCCTGATCCGACAAAGCGAGCGAGTTCCTTATCTGGACGAGGGGGAAAGCGGCTATGTCGTCCTGGACCGGACACCCTGCTACCCGGAGGGTGGCGGCCAGGTGGGGGACCAGGGTAGTTTGGCCTGGCCCGGCGGTGAGGCGCGTGTGCAGGATACCCGGCGCCTGCCCGGCGGGAAGATTGTCCACCAGGTGGCTGTAACTGCCGGGAAGCTAGCTGCCGGACAGGAAGTAAAGCTCATGGTGGACAGGGAGCGTCGTCTGGCCACGGCCAGGAATCACACCGCGACCCACCTGTTGCACCGGGCCTTAAAGAATGTCCTGGGTGAACACGCCAACCAGGCCGGCTCCCTGGTAACACCGGAAAGGCTGCGTTTTGACTTTACCCATTTTGCTCCCTTAACCGAAGAAGAACTCAAGGCTATAGAGAAGGAGGTCAATGCCAGGGTTTTAGCCGGTTTACCGGTAACGACCCTGGAGACTTCCCTCCGGGAAGCAAAGGCTATGGGGGCAATGGCCCTCTTTGGCGAGAAATACGGCGAACGGGTGCGGGTAGTAAAGATGGGTGATTATAGCCTGGAACTGTGCGGCGGTACCCACCTGCGTTCCACCAGCGAAGTAGGTCTTTTCCGGCTTACGAGTGAGAGCAGCATTGGTGCCGGCGTGCGCCGGGTAGAAGCAGTAACGGGTGCGGCCGCCCTGGACCTGATAAGCCGGGAGTACCAGGAACTGGCCTCTGTCGCTGGTTTGCTCAAAGTACCACCCTTCCAGGTAGCCGGGCGGGTGCAGCAGCTCCTGGAGAAAGGCAAGGAAATGGAGCGGGAAATCGCCCGCTTGCGTAACCAGCTGGCCACCTACACCGTCAAAGATTTGCTGAACCAGGTGCGAGAAGTAGCCGGGGTACCGGTATTGCAGGCCCGGGTAGATATAACCGATTCCGAAGCTTTACGAGAGCTGGCCGATAAAGTGCGGGACAAAATGGGTTCAGGCGTAGTGGTCCTGGGTTCCCAGCATGACGGTCGTGTTAATTTTGTTGCTATGGTAAGTAAAGACCTGGTGAAGCGGGGCGTCCATGCCGGGAATTTATTACGCGAGGTGGCCCGAATTGCTGCCGGCGGCGGCGGGGGCCGGGCGGATATGGCCCAGGCCGGCGGCAAGGATCCGAGCAAGCTGGACCAGGCCCTGGCTTATAGCCTTAAGGTAGTGGCCCAGCAGGTTCGCTAAGAGAAGCGGGAAACCGCAAGGAGGGTGAAGGCAATGTCCGGGGACATGCAGGAAACAATGATGTTTAAAGTAGAGAAAGAGGAGAAAGTTAAGGTCCGGGATGTGCTGGTGGAAGTACAGGCAGCTTTAAAGGAAAAGGGGTACGATCCCATAAACCAGTTGATCGGCTACCTCCTCTCAGGGGACCCGGCTTACATTACCAGCCATAAAGGGGCCCGCAACTTGATTCGCCGTGTGGAGCGCGATGAGATCATCGCTGAGTTGCTGAAGAACTATTTAACCTAATAAGGGGAGGATGATACCCATGGCCCTGTCGGATGTGGAGCTGACGGTCAACCTCTATACCGAAGGTGATAAGTTATTTGACCTCCTGAAGGCTGCGGTGCGTGACTGGCAGGGGGGCTGGGGGCATGAGCGGGAACGAGCGGCCTATGCCCTGGAGCTTTACCAGCGCTGCCTCCAAACTATGCGCGCCCACCTGGAGGAAGCCAGGGCGAAGGCCGAAGGAGGTTTCTTTACTGAACAGGATCGGCGGATTTTGAACCGTACCGAAGAAAAGCTGGCTTACTGGGAGAAAAAGCTGGATGAAATACGGAAATAGATATTCAGGAAGTTAGCACCGTGTTATACACCACCCTTGGAGCCAGCGGGATCAGGGTCTCCCGCCTGTGTTTTGGTTCCTTGACCATAGGCCCGCTCCAGGCGGGCCTGAGTATTGCTGCCGGGGCCAGCCTCCTCCGCCGTGCCCTGGAACTTGGTGTCAACTTTATTGATACGGCCCAGTGTTATGCCACTTACCCCCATATCCGGGCCGCCCTGCAGGGGTGGCAGGAACCGGTGGTGGTGGCTACCAAATCCTATGACTACACGGCAGAAGGTATGGCCCGGAGCCTGGAGGAGGCCCGGCGGGAGCTGGACCGGGATGTTATTGATATCTTTTTGCTCCACGAGCAGGAAACGCCCCTGACCCTGGCCGGCCACCGGCCGGCCCTGGAATACCTCCTGGAAGCCAAAGCGCGCGGCCTGGTACGGGCCGTGGGTATATCCTCCCATGCTGTAGCAGCGGTGCGGGCGGCAGCTGTAATGCCGGAAATCGATATTATCCATCCCCTGTACAATCAGGCGGGGCTGGGAATACTAGACGGCAGCAGGGAAGAGATGCTGGCCGCCATTACCCTGGCCCACGATAACGGCAAGGGGATCTATGCCATGAAGGCCCTGGGCGGCGGCCACCTGGTAACACAAGCGCGGCAGGCCCTGGAGTTTGTCCTGGCCACCCCGGTCATTGATGCCGTAGCTGTTGGCATGCAATCCCTGGAGGAAGTAGAGGTGAATGTCGCCTGGTTTAACGGTCGGGAACCGGCGGCGGAACTGCTGGCGCGGCTTCAGGCGAGGAGCCGCCGGCTACTGGTTGAAGACTGGTGCCGGGGTTGCGGGTCATGCGTCAAACGTTGTCCCCAGGGAGCCCTGGAACTTAAAGGCGGGCGGGCGGTAGTTGATCCGGATAAGTGCATTCTCTGCGGTTATTGTGCCGGCGCCTGCCGCGATTTTTGCCTTAAGGTGATTTGAAGTGCGCATTATGGGACTGGATGTCGGCAGCAAAACCATTGGCGTGGCTGTTAGCGACCCTTTAGGCTGGACGGCCCAGGGCGTGACCACCATTCGCCGGAAAAACAAGGCTGCCGATGTGGACGCCCTTAAGCAATTAGTTGCCAGGTACGGCGTCGAAGAGGTGGTGGTCGGGCTCCCCCGCAATATGAACGGCACCTTCGGGCCCCGTGCTGGAGAAGCCCGCGCCTTTGCCGCCAGGCTAGAGGCGGAACTGGGAGTGCCGGTGCATCTCTATGACGAGCGCCTCTCCACCGTAGCGGCTGATAAAATCCTCCTGGAGGCCGACCTGTCCCGCCGCCGCCGGCGGGCCGTTGTCGACCAGGTAGCGGCCAGTATAATTTTACAGGGATACCTTGACCGGCGGGGGCAAAATAGGGTATGATAGGCCTATCCTGGAAAAAGGAGTGAGGACATGGCCGACCAGGAAAACACCATCGTCCTGACAGATGATGAAGGGCAGGAGCATGAGTTTGTTGTCGTAGATATCCTCAATGTCGAAGATGACGAGTATGCCATCCTGTTACCAGTGGGAACCAGTGATACCGAGGCAGCAGAAGCTATTGTGCTAAAAATCGGTTTGGATGAAGATGGCAACGAGGTCCTCTATGAGATTGAGGATGAAGATGAATGGCAACGCGTGGCTGAGGCCTGGGCAGATGCCGTGGACGAAGGAGAGGAATAGGGAAGCTAAAAAGCCCGCCAGGAAGACTGGCGGGCTTTGCCTTAAATTTACTTTGTATCTCCAGTCGGCAGGAAGCATATTATGTTTTAAAAGTGTTTACGGGAAGTGGGCCCATGGTCAGGTGGAAACTGGCAGCATTTTTAATTTTTCTGCTGGGAGCGGCCGGCCTGACCGTAAGGGGAATGTATTTTTCCGGCCGCATTTTCCCGGGCGTAACCGTAGCCGGCTGGCCAATCGGAGGGATGACGCCGGGTGCTGCCCGTTTAAAAATAATGGAGATGGCTACGGAAATTCTGGACCGGGAAATTAAATTGCGCCTGGGCGAAAGGTTGGTAACAACTACTCCCCGGACCCTGGGGATGAAAATTGATATTGAGGCTACCCTGTCCCGGGCCTGGGCCATGGGCCGGACCGGAAATTTAAAGCAACGCCTGTCTGTTTTCGCATCAAACCGGCGCCGGCTGGAGCCGGTATATCAGTGGGAACAGGAGCGACTCCTGGCAGAATTAAAGCGCCTGGGCACTGATATCTTGAAAGAGCCAGTAGATGCGCGCCTGGAAATAGATAGTAACGGTAAACCCTACTTAATACCCGGGCAGGCCGGCTGGCAAGTGGATACCATGACCTTCATGAGACGCCTGGCAGAGCGATCACGGGGAGAAGTAATCGACATTCCCTTGAACCGTGTTGAACCACAACTGACTACAGATGCACTGGCAGCCCGGAAAATTGAAAAAGCAACCGGGTCTTTTACTACCGTTTTTAATCCATCCGATACCGGCCGTACCCACAACATCCGGCTGGCGTCCAGCACGCTGGATGGTACCTGGATACCGCCGGGGGGCGAGTTCTCCTTTAACCAGGCAGTGGGGCCGCGGACCATAGAACGTGGCTACCGGGAAGCCCTGGTTATTGAAGATCGTAACTTTGTACCCGGCATTGGCGGTGGTGTCTGCCAGGTGTCGTCAACCCTTTATAATGCCGCCCTGGCTGCCGGGTTAACCGTCGTCGAGCGCCAGCCCCATGGTCTGGCCATAGGTTATGTGCCGCCGGGGCGGGATGCCACCGTCGCCTATGGCCTGATTGATCTTAAAATCCGCAATGATACTCCCTTCTGGTACTGGTTGAAGGCCCGGGTGGATAATGATAAGCTGACAATGACCTTTTATGCCGCCGAGGAAGCCCCTGCCGCTGAGGTGGTGAGCCAGGTAATTGAAAAAATCCCCCACCGGAAGAAGTGGAAATAGTCCCCAACTGGCCCCCCGAAAAGGTGGAAGTTAAACAGGAAGGAAAATCGGGTTTCCGGACCAGGGTTATCAGGATTCTCCACCAGCAGGGAAAAGAAGGGCGGCAAGAGGTTGTCTCCCAGGATTTATACCCTCCGCTACCACGGGTCGTCCGCCGCGGGCAACCAGAGGAAACTGTTGTGCATTTCACCGGATCTTGATATAATGAAAAAAATAATTAGGGAGAGAAAAAAGGGCTATTATGGGGGAAGAGCTGGAAACAAGCTATAATCTAGCTTTCTGGCAGACCTGGCGCCGCCGGTTAATTTTTTCCCTGGTGCTAATTATTTTGTTCCTGGGCGGGAGCGGGTATTTTTTCATGACCCTGCTGGCCCCGGTGCAGCCCGGCGCCCCGGCCATAGAGGTATACATTGCGCCAGGATCAAGTTCGGCCACCATCGCCAGCACTCTTACCAGCCTGGGGATAATCAAGAGCCCACTGGCCTTCCGGTTGGTAACCATGGCTACCGGCCTGGACACGCACCTAAAACCAGGTTACTATTTAATATCCCCCGGCCTTTCCCTGCCGGAAATCATCCGGCTGCTGGCTGCGGGCAAGGTCCAGGAGATTGAATTTACCATTCCCGAAGGATATACTGTACGGCAAATAGCCTCCTTGCTACAGCAGAAAGGTTTGGCCCGGAAGGAGGATTTCCTGCAGGCTGCAGCTCGGGATTATCCCTTTGATTTTTTGCATGGCTTGCCTTCTGGCCCGGAACACGTCCAGGGTTTTTTGTTTCCTGACACCTACCGGGTAGCCATGGGGACGCCGCCAGAGGAGATAGTGCTGATGATGCTCAAACGCTTTAACGAGGTTTACCAGGAAATTAGCCAGGAGAAAGACCCGGCCCTGGACTTAAATACCAGGCAGATCGTTACTTTGGCTTCCATCGTAGAAAAGGAAGCCAGGGTTGATGCTGAACGGCCTATCATTGCTGGTGTATATGTTAACCGCCTCAAACGGGGTATGCGCCTGGAGGCAGATCCCACGGTACAATATTTATTACCTGAACCCAAGCCCGTACTTACTTACCGGGACCTGGAGATCGATTCCCCTTATAATACCTACCGGGTTAATGGCCTGCCGCCAGGACCCATTGCCAATCCGGGCCGGGCCTCGCTCCTTGCGGCCTTAAAACCGGCTAAAACAGATTATCTATACTTTGTCGCTAAACCGGACGGTTCCCATTATTTTAGTCGTACCCTGGCCGAACACAACCAGGCAGTAGCCCGCTACCAGGCCAGGTAATTAATGCTATAATCAACCCCAGATGAAGAAAAGCGAGGGAGGAGACAATGCCTTTTCGGATTAAAATACCTCGGTCAACTATTGACCGTTTACCCCTTTATTACCGTTGCCTCAATTTAATTGAAGAGCACGGGATAGAAGAAATTTCTTCCCAGGTACTGGGAGTCAGGGTGGGAGTCGACCCTTCGGTAATCCGTAAAGACCTGGCCTGGTTTGGCGAGCTGGGTAAACGCGGCGTGGGTTATAACGTAACCTACCTGAAAGAAGCAATCGCTCGCATCCTCGGTCTGGACAAGGAGTGGCCCTTTATCCTGGTCGGGGCTGGTAAACTGGGTATGGCCCTGGCTGAGCACAACCGGAAATATGGCCGGCATTTTAACCTGGTAGGCGTCTTTGACCGGGACCCGGAGAAAATCGGCAAGAAGGTCGGGGGACGGCAAGTGAGCCCCATGGAGGATATGCCGGGGGTTATTAAAGAGTATGGGATAAAAATCGCCATGCTGGCCGTACCGGCAGAAGAAGCCCAGAAAGTGGCCCATGAACTGGTTAAATGCGGTATTAAGGGCATTCTCAGTTACGCGCCCATTACTTTGAGCGTCCCGGAAGATGTACTGGTCTACAACGCTGACTATAACCTGGACCTCCAGCGCCTGGCTTATTATATCAAAAACGACGGTAATATCTCCTGGGGAGAATAGCGGCGGCTGTTCGTTATTACTGGCACCCGAATTCAGTGGGTGCTCTTTTTTTATTTTTAACTTAAAAAATCTTTTCTGCCAGCAGGAAAATGCTCAATGCTGGCGAAATATAATTTAATAATAGCTAATGATAAAGAGAATGTTAGAACAAGGATGATCTACATAATAAGACTATTGTAGGTGTTAAGTTTTAGTATATTACTTTGCAATAGATAAATATAATTTATAACACAAGAGGTATTGTTTTCTCTTTTAAAGATGGTCTTGTTAACGCGTGGAGGGGGGTGAAAGCAAGAATAAGTGAAGGTGAGAATGAGCGCTAGGAGGTGATACATAAGGAGCTAAGGAAAGCAAGGGGTGGATTATTGCAAACAGATTAAAGAAAACAATTTTTTAGGGGGGAATAAGATGTCTCAAGAGGCTAAAGGGGCGCGCTCCCCACTTTTAAAAAGCGAAGACTGGTGGGCAGTATGGCTTGGGTTGTTTATCTTTTTACTGGGACTACTAAAATTAACTGGCTCCGATGTGCTTGGTTGGGTCGTCAAAACAAATGTCTGGCTAGATTTCTCCAAAGCCCTCACGCCTGTGGCAGCTAAAGGTCTTTCCGGTTTTGCCTCATTGATTCTTACTTATCTATTTTTAACTATTGTCCTGAGCATCGGCATTTCAGCAATGGGGGGCAATGTTAGGCGCTTCATTGCAGGGTTCACCATTATCTTTTGGATTACGTATGTTTGTTGGATAATTGGCCATTATGCTTACATTGCCGCAACACCGGACCAATTCGAGAAGTATAAAATTGGCTGGGCATTAAGATTGACCGGTGAAGCAGGTTTTATTGTGGCACTAATTGTTGGGTTAATCATTGGCAACTTCTTCCCGGGATTTACAAGATTTCTTCAAGAAGCTACCAAACCTGAATGGTATATTAAAACGGCGATCGTTATTCTTGGCGCCAAAATTGGGCTTGCTGCCCTGCAATCAACCGGGCTGGCAGCCCAGGTGGTTTTCCGGGGGCTCTGCGCCATCATCGAAGCCTACCTGATTTATTGGCCCTTGGTTTACTTTATCGCCAGGAAATACTTTAAGTTTACCCCCGAATGGGCCGCCCCCTTGGCATCAGGTATTTCCATCTGCGGTGTTTCCGCTGCTATTGCCACCGGTGGCGCCATTAAGGCCCGCCCGGTAGTCCCCATTATTGTTTCTTCCCTGGTCATTATTTTTGCAGTCGTTGAGCTCATCATCCTGCCCTTTGCCGCCCAGGCCTGGCTCTACAAGGAACCCATGGTAGCCGGCGCCTGGATGGGCCTGGCCGTTAAGACGGACGGCGCAGCGGCGGCAAGCGGTGCCATGGTGGATGCACTTATCAGGAGCAAAGCTATTAGCGTGCTGGGGACCAAGTGGCAGGAAGGCTGGATGCTGATGACCACCACTACGGTAAAGGTCTTCATCGATATTTTTATTGCCATTTGGGCCTTTATCCTGGCAATTGTATGGTCTGTCAAGATTGACCGGCGTGAAGGCGAAAAGGTGAACGCAGGCGAAATCTGGCTGCGGTTCCCGAAATTCGTCCTGGGTTACGCGGGGCTCTTTATCATCGTCCTGCTTATCGGCGCCAGCGCTAGCGGCGATACGTTAAAACTGTTAAAGGCTGGGGTCGGCCAGGCGGACGCTTTCCGCGGTATTTTCTTCGCCCTGACGTTCTTCACCATCGGCTTAATGTCTAATTTCAGGAAACTGCGGGAAGAAGGTATGGGCAAGCTGGCTGTAGTGTATGTTGTTTGCCTGTTTGGCTTTATTATCTGGATTGGTCTCGTGATTTCCTGGCTTTTCTTCCACGGTATAACTCCCCCGACCGTAGCATAAGCATAGCCCTGAAAAGGAGGTAACAGAAATGGCCGAACAGGAACGCTTGATGCAACAGGAAGAAGAATGGTTCGATTTAATGCCGATTGAAAAAAGGCTAATCTCTTACAGCCTTGGTTTAGGGATTGTCTTGTTACTAGTTCTTTTGTGGATAAGCCATACCATTGTCTAAGGGTAGATTAGATCTATCTGGTAATTGGAAAAAAATTTAAGCTCAAGGTCCGGGAATGCCGGGGCCTTGAGCTCTTTTTATAAATACCAAAAATTTTTTTGCCGGCAGCAGGAAAACTGCCCTCAATAGCGAAATAAATAGCATAATAACTAACGTAGTTTTATAAATATCATAGTCGTACTTGCGTGAACGTAGACATGCAGGGTAGCAAGATTTTTAAGGAGGGCAGTTTATGGATTTCTGGCAATCATTCATCGGAGGTTTTTTACCGTATATAGCTGTCGCCACCCTGGTTTTTGGCCTGGGTTATAAAGTAACCTGCTGGCTTAAAGCTCCGGTAAACCTGCACTGGGAACTTTTTCCTTACCCGCATACCCTCGGGGGTCAACTAAGCGAGCTTTTGGCAGAGGTTTTCACCCTTCGCAGCCTTTTCCACCATAACCTTAAATTGTGGTTTCCTTCCCTGGTGATGCACTGGGGTATTTACGCAGTAGTTTTCTGGCTGTTTTTCCTGCTGGTGGGGGCGCCAGTCGCCATTTATCTTGGTGTGGCAGGCGGTATATTGACCCTGACCGGTTCCTGCCTGTTGTTTTTATTCCGGTTATTTGTTCCCGGACTGCGTCAGATATCAACACCGGTGGAATACTTGAACCTGCTTTTTATCTTCCTGCTAGCCCTTGCTGCTCTGGCCAGTGGTGCACTAGGTGATTTTGCTTTCAGGAATTATTTTATCAGCTTATTAACCTTCAAACCCCACTTACCCTTGCCGGGAAGCTATCTTGTCTTTCTATTATTGTTGTGGCTTTTTATGATCTACCTCCCCTTTACCCGTATGGCTCACTTTGCCGTCAAGTATTTTACCTATCATAAGGTTAAGTGGGGTGAAGTGGAATAATGCGTAAAGTTTTTGACGACTACCGGGTACTTTCCGATGAAACTCTGCGACCTGACGAGCCGCGGGTAGAAAAATTCCTGCAGGCCATGAAGAAATCCCTCCAACAAAGGGATAACTGGACCTTTTGGTTGCCCTATACTTTATCCCTGGATACCTGCATGAAGTGTGGCACCTGCGCCGAGGTCTGCCCGGTTTATCTGGCCAGTGGAAAGAAAGATATCTACCATCCGGTTTACCGTTCCGATATGTTGCGCAAGGTCTACAAGCGTTACTTTACCCTGCCTGGCAGGCTTTTTCCCGGATTAGTAGGAGCGGAGGACTTGACGGAAGAAAAGCTCAATGCCATGGCCGAAAACGTTTACCGCTGCACCATTTGCCGGCGCTGTGCCTACGTCTGCCCGGTAGCCATTGATAACGGCGTGATTGTCCGGGAGGCCAGAAAGATCTTTGACGCTATTGATATTGCTCCTGACGAGCTCAAGAAAAACGGGACCCAGAAACAGATAAAGTTCGGTAATGCCACCGGTACACCGGCCAACGCCTTTTTGGATATGATTGAATTTCTTGAGGAAGAAATTGAGGATACAAAGGGTTATAAAGTTAAAATACCCGTTGATAAAGAGGGCGCCGAATATCTGCTCATCCATAATGCCGGTGACTACCTGGCCTTTGCCGAGACGGTTATGGGTGCGGCTGAGGTTATGGATGCCGCCGGCGTTGACTGGACCTTAAATTCACCGGCGAAAGGTGTTAACGATGCGGTTAATTATGGAGTATTCTATAGCGATGCGGAGTTTACTACAATTGTTAAAGCCCATGTAGAAACAGCAAAGAAACTGGGTATAAAGACCCTGGTGGTGGGCGAGTGCGGCCATGCCTTTGAAGCGCTGAAGTATTTAATGTTAAGGCTCATTCCTCCAGAGGAAAGGCCCTTTGAGGTCAAGAGCATCCTGGAGCTGGAAGATGAATGGATCCGGGAAGGGCGGATTAAGGTTGATCCGGAGAAAAACCCGGAACCAGTTACCTACCATGATTCTTGCAAGCTGGGCCGCCTGGGGGGGATGTATGAAGAGCCGCGGCGGATCCTTAAAGCGTGCTGCAAGGATTTTCGTGAACTGACGCCCAACAGGGAAATGAGTATTTGCTGCGGTGGCGGCAGCGGTTTTGCTATCATGGAAAAGGGTGATTTCCGCAAATTCCGTATGGAAACCTACGGCAAGCTCAAGGCCGAGCAGCTAAAGGCTTCAGGGGCCAGTATCATCGCCCTGGCCTGTTCCAACTGCAAGGGCCAGTTTCGCGAGATCATCAATTACTATCAGCTGCCGGTACGTTTCGCCGGCGTTAGCGAACTGGTCGCCAACGCCCTGGTGCGTTAAAACCTGCCGTTTTTCTTACAAACATGGGGTTATTAGCCTGTAGCCTAAATACAAAGGTACAGGTATAATAAAATCTAGCAGGAGGTGTTGGCCATGCCAGCAATTAATGTTGGTGGCATCGAAATTGAAGTTGATGAGGACGGTTTCATTGCCGATCCCAGCAAGTGGAATGAGGCCGTAGCCAAAGCCCTGGCCGAAACCGAAGGGGTAACCGAGCTGACTGAGAACCACTGGAAGGTAGTTAACTACCTGCGCCAGTATTACCAGCAGTTTGGCATTGCCCCCATGATCCGCAAGCTTTGCAAAGAAACAGGTTTCAGCCTGAAAGAGATCTACGATCTCTTCCCCAGCGGCCCGGCCAAAGGGGCCTGTAAGATTGCCGGTTTGCCCAAGCCGACCGGTTGCGTGTAAAGCAAGCATAATCAGAGAAGGCCAGCGCGCCAGTGCTGGCCTTTATATCAATCCGGGGAGGATGGTAGAAGGTGCTGCCGCCAGACGATAAAAAAAGAGAAATTGCTGCCCGGGCCAGGGAGAGGGGTATTATTTTAAATGAAGACCATTGGAAATTGATCGCTATTAGCTATGAGTATTATGATCAGCATCGAACCATCTGTACCTTGCGTAACCTGATTAAACTGAGCGGCCTGGATAAAAAGCAGATTTATAAACTTTTCCCGGGTAATCCCATTGGCGAAATCAGCCAGATTACCGGCCTGCCCATGCCAAAGGAGTGTTAAATTTTGCCCGAGGTCAGCCAAGAGTTTCCCTTTTGCCGCCAGCTTTTAAACGGGTGTTCCCCCAGCCATGTCCGGGAATTAAGCACTAGTCACTATCCACTGGCCATGTATGAACACGGTCTTGCCACAGGGGAATCTGCTTTCGGCCATGGCGGGTACATTAACATACCGGAATTACCTTCCGGTGTAGGGGTACGTAACAGTAGCCGGCCGGATATAATTGAGGAATCGGCCTATCTTCGCATCCTGCAGCCGGCAGGAGGGTGGCTATCGGCGGAGACTTTGGAAAAATTAGCTGCTTGTGCGGAAACCTACGGTAAAGGCCTTATCCACTTTACCAGCGGCGGTACCATTGAAATTTATACCACAAGAGAACAAATGGTTCCCATGGTCGGGGAATTGAACGCTGCCGGCCTGGATGTCGGTTCTACTGGCAATGATCTGCGCTGCTTAACAGCCTGCTGCGGCCCGGCCAGGTGCGATATGGCCCTGGTTGATGCTCCGGCCCTGGCAACCTACCTGGGACAGCGTTTTATTGATGAACAGCAATACCCTGGTTACCCTCAAAAGGTGAAAAGTGGAGTGGCAGGTTGCCCCAATGACTGCATCCGGGCCATGATGCAAAAGGACCACTCCTTTATTGGCGTGTACCGTGATTTGCCGCAAATAAACAGCGAAGTCCTGGCTACCTGGCAGGAGGCCGGTGGTGACTTGACCGGGCTACTTTCGGCCTGCCCGGCGGGAGCCTTGAGATGGACGGGCTCCACCCTGGCGATAGACCCGGACAAATGCTGGCATTGTATGGTTTGCATCAACCTCTGCCCGGCCATCCGTCCCGGCCGGGAACGAGGTGTGGCCTGGGTGGCAGGGGGTAAGTATGGTCACCGGGGTCCCCAAGGTCCTATGGTGGGTTATGTCCTAGTGCCCTTTATCCCTATCAAGGATGACGATTATACAACCATTGGCGATCTCTTTGGTGCCTTCCTGGAACTCTGGGCCGATAATGCCCGGAAGAAAGAACGGGTAGGTGATTTTATCTCCCGTGTGGGTCCCCTCTGGGTTATCAAGGAACTGGGACTGAAGGCTGAGCCCCAGATCCTTTTAAGTCCCAGAAGAAATGGATTTTAAACTACGAACTAAAGGAGGCTGACGGGGTGAACGCACCTGATCTGCCGGCCGGCATCATGCCCGACTACCGCCGGGAAATACCCGCCGGGTTGCTGGCCCGCCAGGGCAGCTGGGTGTGGCATGAAATGTTACAACCAGGCGTTATCCGTCACCTGGCGGCAGATGGCAGCGCCCTGTTAACGGTACGCATCCTGTTGCCCCCCAATGGTCTCTTAAGCGCTACCACCTTGCGGCAGCTGGCGCGCTGGATCCGGGAGTATGCTTTAACCGGCCGCCGGACGAGCCGCCAGGGATTTGAGTTTGTAGGTGTCAGGCCCGAAAAACTGGAAAAATTCCTGGCCGAATTGCGAGCCGCCGGCTTCCCAGCAGGAGGTACGGGCAAGTCCCTGCACCAGGTAAAATGCTGTACCTCCTTTGTCCATTGCCAGAATGCCGCCGTTGATGCCCCCAGTATAGCCAAGGCTATAACTGATCACTTTTACCGGGACTTTTTCCAACAAGA
>Ga0224486_100357_pt1 | contig 15860 bp, 14 predicted proteins | sample TexhydDE_CT_test_FD_172013 | JGI IMG/M metagenome (GOLD analysis project Ga0224486, IMG submission 172013) | Fracking water microbial communities from deep shales in Oklahoma, United States - hydraulically fractured wells DE_CT_test ...
TTTTTGAGGAGGACAGGAAAATTACCGCAGAAATCCTGGCCCGGGATCCCGATGCGGTGATCATCAAAGAGATTCCCCTGCTGGTGGAAGCAGGGGCGGGACATCTGGTGGACAAAATCATCGTGGTCTACGCTTCCCCCGAGGTGCAGCTTCAAAGGCTGCTGGCCCGGGGTCTCGACCGGGATGAGGCCCTGAAAAGAATTAACGCCCAGGCTCCCCCGGGCGAGAAAATGAAGTGGGCTGATTTTGTTATTTATAACGACGGCTGCCTGGAAGAAACCCGCAAGCAGGTTCTGGAAGTCTACCGCCAATTATTGAGGTACCGCGGCGGGGAGCCGGAAGAAAAAACCTATTAACCGTTACTTCTTTAAACACCCCGGCGGCCAGCCCGGCAACTGTAAGTTATGTATTTCCCCGCCTTCATAGACGGGCACGGCACAGTTTCCTGAAGCAGGTGGCCGTACTTAAAATAACTCCCGGCTGTTCCGTTTAAGCGGAAATGATGGTGGCCACAGCGTAAGCCGCTATGCCTTCACCGGTACCGGTAAAGCCCAGCCCTTCGGTGGTTGTGGCTTTCACGTTCACGCATCCCGCGTCGATACCAAGGGTACGGGCAATCTGCTGCACCATGGCCGGGATATAACCGGCCAGCCTGGGCGCCTGGGCCACCACCACGGCATCGATATTGCTCACCCTGTACCCCCGTTCCGCCAGCATCTTTCCTACCTCTTCCAGCAGCATCAGGCTGGAAATCCCGGCATAACGGGGTTCGTGATCGGGAAAATGGCGGCCGATATCCCCCAGCCCGGCAGCACCCAGAAGGGCGTCCATAACAGCATGGACCAGCACGTCGGCATCGGAATGCCCCGCCAGACCCCGCTCAAAGGACACCTCCACCCCTCCCAGGATCAGGGGGCGCCCGGTAACCAGCCGGTGCACATCGTATCCGAAACCCATCCTCAACGTTGCAGAAGGCACGTTGCTCTTCTCCCCTTTCTCCAGCAGGGCCTCCGCCACAACCATATCCTCGGGGGTGGTAATTTTAATATTCCGGTAGGAGCCGGGGACCAGTTTCACCGGGTGGCCCAGAGCCTCCACCAGGGAAGCGTCATCGGTGGCCGAAATTCTTTCCACCGCCGCCCGCCGGTGGGCTTCCACGAGCAGGGAAAACCTGAAGCCCTGGGGGGTCTGGGCCTGCCACAGCACTTCCCGGGGGAGGGTACGGGCCACAAAGCCCCCGGAGCCCGCCTCCTTTACCGTATCCTTCACCGGAACGGCCAGGGTGGCCGCCCCCCAGCGGGCAGCCTCGCGGGCCACCGCCAGCACATCCTCCACCCGCGCCAGGGGCCGGGCGCCATCATGAACGAGCACAACCTCCGTTTCCGGCGGCAGTGCTTCCAGCCCGTTGCGCACGGAATCCTGCCGCCGCCCGCCGCCGGGTACCACTCCCCGCAGTTTGCGGCAGCCCCATTCCCGGCGGGCCAGCCGGTCCACGCGCTCCACATCCCCCTCCGCCGCCACCACAACATAGCCCCGGACCGGTTCCGCTTCCTCAAAAATGCGCAGGCTCCGGGCCAGCACGGGCGAACCGGAAAGGGGCAGGAACTGCTTGTTTATTCCCTGCCCCATCCGCTCGGAACGCCCGGCGGCCACCACCACGGCAAAAACATCATCCAATGGCGTTCACCCCGTTGTAGCGCACATTTCCGTTTTCCTGGCGCTGCTCCTGCCGGGGACGGGCGAAGATCATCCGCCCGGCAGCCGTCTGCAGTACACTGGTTACCAGCACGCTGATGGTCTGCCCGATATATTTTTTACCCCCGTCGACCACGATCATGGTGCCATCATCCAGGTAGCCCACACCCTGGCCGGCCTCCTTGCCGTCCCGGACCACCTGCACGACCATTTCTTCCCCGGGCAGGACCACCGGCTTGATGGCGTTGGCCAGCTCATTGATGTTGAGCACCTTCACGCCGTGAAGCTCAGCCACCTTGTTCAGATTAAAATCGTTGGTCATTATTTTGGCCCCCAGGCGCTGGGCCAGTTTGACCAGTTTGGAATCCACTTCGGTTACATCTTCCAGGCCCCGCACATTATCGATTATTTGGACCTTGACCGGGGAATTCTTGCGCATCTGGTTCAGTATATCCAGCCCCCGGCGGCCGCGGTTGCGCTTCAACACGTCCGGAGAATCGGCAATATGCCGCAACTCCTCCAGCACAAAGGCGGGAACCAGAAGGGTACCTTCAATAAACCCGCTTTCTACCAGGTCAGCAATGCGGCCGTCGATAATTACGCTGGTATCCAGCAGCTTGAAATTGGACTGGCGGTTTTCCGCCCGGGAGGCCTTTTCCCTGCCAAAACGGGGAAAATTACTGAAAAGCCCCAGCAGCTCCTCCCTTTTTTTCACGGCCACACTCATTCCCAGGTAACCCAGAAGCAGGGTGCCCAGGATCCAGATAATCCTGCCCAGCGGTCCCAGAACAAAAAGAATTGAACCTAATAAATTAGCAATTATGAGTCCAATAATCAGGCCTACAGAACCCATCACCAGGTCCTGGGTCGGGGTCCTGGAAAGACGCTGTTCCAGGAAAGATGTAAGGCGTACGGCCCCGCGAATGATCGGGGAAGCCAGGAACAGGCCCAGTATAAGCCCGATCAGGGTGCCCAGGGCCAGGATGCCGAACTTAAGCTGGGGCAGGCCGCCCGGGAGAGATAACAAACCCCTGTCCAGAACGAGCAGGCCCGTATAAAAGCCGGACGCCGAAAAGATGGCAATCAGCAGAAAAAAAATAACGCGCCTGAGCAACATTTTCACCTCACTTTCTCCTCAACTCTCTTTAATTCTCCTGTTTACGAGCGGGCTTGCCCACGTCACTGCTGACACTTATATTATAGCCCCATAAGATAACCACTTCAACTAAAAATTGGAGATTCTTACCTTTTAAAAAAAACACGCCAGTAATTACTGACGTGTATTAAGCAAAAGCGCTGTCCACCAGGGATTGGGCTTTTTCTTCTTCCAGTTCGGTAGCCAGAGCCAGCTCACTGATTAATATCTGACGAGCATTCTCCAGCATTTTTCTTTCCCCGGAAGAAAGGCCCTTTTCCTTCTCTCTCTTGGCCAGGTTTCGCACCACCTCGGCAACCTCGTATATATCGCCGCTGCGCATTTTTTCCAGATTAGCCCGGTAGCGGCGGTTCCAGTTGGAGGACATGGCGGTGCTTTTTCCCTTGAGGATGCTGATAACTTTGGGTACGCTTGCCCGGTCTATAACTTCCCGCAGGCCAATTTCCCGGCAGTTGGCAATGGGAATCATTACCTTCATATCACCTACGGGCAAGCGCAAAATATAATACTGCTTCTTCTCTCCCAGAACTTCTTTTTCCTCAATGGCTTCGATGATCCCTGCCCCGTGCATGGGGTACACGACCTTATCTCCAACTTTAAACAACGCCGGACCCCCTTAAACTTAAAACTTTACCTGTACAAAATTATAGCAGGAACCGCGACATTTGTCAAGAAATATTAATTTTAGCATAGCTACTATGCCGTGTCAACAGAAATTTTTGAATAGCCTGTTTGACAGGACAAGCACCCGGCAGGTATAATTATCAAAAAAGGGCCATCTGAAAAAGGAGTGGTACCGTTTTGATCAAAAATACAGCCTATGATGATTTTCAGCGCACGGTTTCGGAAGTGCTGGTCTGCAACCGGAGTGTACTGGACGTGCTGGCCAAGACCCAGGAGGCCAATGCCCGCCTGAACAGGGCGGTGATTAAAACGGTTACCAGCTGCGGATGCTTGAGAATAAACGCCCGGAAAAAAGAAATTCCCCCGGATGCTACCCTGGCCGACCTGAGGCACCTGCTGGAATCACACCTGGCAGGGGAAATGTGCGGGGAATGCCGGGAGGCGGTGGAAAACGCCATCGGGCGCTGCCTGTTCTACCTGGCGGCCCTGTGCGATCTGCTTGATTTGAATCTGGAAGATATTGTGGCCAAGGAACAGAAACAACTGCGCATCCTGGGCATATATAACCTGGCTTGAAAAAGGCGCCGGTCGACGCCTTTTTTAATTGCGACCCTCCTGAAACAGTTGCTCGCGGTAACGGGCCAATCCTTCTTTAATGGAACGGGCCCGCGCCTCCCCGATACCCTCCACCGCATCCAGCTCTTCAATGCTGGCATTGAGAATTTTCTGCAGGGAACCAAACTCTTTAACCATATTTTCAATCACCGGCAGGGGCAGGCGGGGAATTTTATCCAGGATGCGGTACCCCCGGGGAGAAACGCTCTGGTCGAGAATGCTGGTGCTCCCGGGATACCCCAGGGCACGGGCAATCAGGGAAAGATCCAGGAGGTCCTCCGCCGGCCAGCTGTTGATCATGGCCAGAATGGTACCCGGGGACCTGTCCGCAGCCGTAGCGTAGTCACGGATAATCAGCAGGCCCTCGTGTTCCACGCCGGTTACCAGCTCTTCCAGCTGCATGGTGATCAGCCTTCCCTCTATCCCCAGCTCGCTGATGTACTTCTCAATTTCCTTGACCACCCGCAGTACCATCTCCACCCTCTGAATGGCCCGGCTCACATCAAAAAGGGTTACCGCTTCCTCAAACTCCAGAATGCTCAGCTGCTTCACCACCCGGTCCAGCACCGAGCGGTATTTTTCCAGGGTCTGAATGGCCTGGTTGGCCTTGGCCAGAATAACCCCCACATCCCGCAGCACATACTTCAGGTTTCCCTTGTAAATGGTAATTACTCCCCGGCGCTGGGAAATGGAAATGACCATGGCACCGGTCTGCTTGGCCACCCGTTCGGCCGTGCGGTGCCTGATGCCGGTTTCAGTGGAAGGAATGCTCAGGTTGGGGATAAGCTGGGTGTTCGCCGCCAGGATCCGCTTCAAATCCGAACTTATAATTATGGCCCCATCCATCTTGGCCAGCTCATAAAGGTTGGCCGGCGTGAATTCCGCGTTAACGGCAAATCCTCCCTCGGCAATCTCCATTACTTCCGGCGAATCGCCAATAACAATCAGCGCCCCCGTTTTTGCCCGCAGGATGTTTTCCAGGCCTTCCCGCAAAGGGGTACCGGGAGCCACGGTACGCAGTAACTGTAACAGCCTGTCTTCCACGCGTTCCTCCTTCAAGGTTTCACCCCTCATTTTCCAGGGCTATTTCCAGGGCCTCTGACAGGGTCCGGGCCGTCCAAATTTCCAGGGTTCCCAACCGTGACCGGTCCACCTGACCCGCATTGGCCCGGGGCAGCAGGCAGCGGGTGAAACCCAGCTGTGCCGCTTCCTGGACCCTTTTCTCAATCCCGGTAACGGGGCGGAGTTCCCCCGTCAGGCCCACTTCACCCACCACCGCCAGGCGGCAGTTCACGGGAAGATCCCGGAAACTGGAAGCCAGGGCCACTGCTATGCCCAGATCCACCGCCGGCTCTACCAGGCGCACCCCTCCCACGGCGTTGACATAGGCGTCATAACTGCCCAGGTGCAGGCCCACCCGCTTTTCCAGCACGGCCATGATCAGGATTACGCGGTTGTAGTCCACCCCCGCCGTCATGCGCCGGGGGGTACCGAAGCCGGTGGGCGACACCAGGGCCTGAACTTCCACCAGAAGCGGCCTCGTCCCTTCCAGGGTGGGGACCACCACTGCCCCGGCCACCGGCCCGGCGGAGTGCTGCATTATGAACAGGGAAGAGGGATTGGCCACCTCCACCAGGCCGGCATCCTTCATCTCAAAGACGCCAATCTCGTTGGTGGACCCAAAACGGTTTTTAACCCCCCGCAGGATGCGGAAGGACTGGTGCCTCTCCCCTTCAAAATACAGCACCACATCCACCATATGCTCCAGGATCCGCGGCCCGGCCAGTATTCCCTCCTTGGTCACGTGCCCGACCAGGAAAATGGCCACTCCCATCTCCTTGGCCAGGCGCATTAACTGGGTGGCGCACTCCCGCACCTGTCCCACACTGCCCGGAGCCGAACCAAAATCGACCTTATGCATGGTCTGGATGGAATCCACGATTACCAGGGCGGGATTCAAAGATCTGATGCTGTTTTCCACCGCATCAATATCCGTTTCTGCCAGGAGGTACAGCAGGCTGGACTCCACGCCCAGGCGGGTGGCCCTCATGCGCACCTGCTGGAGCGACTCCTCACCGGTGATATAAAGTACCACCCGGCCGGCACCGGCAACACCGGTGGCCACCTGTAAAAGGAGAGTGGATTTGCCAATTCCCGGATCCCCCCCCAGCAAAATCAACGAGGCAGGTACCACACCGCCGCCCAGCACCCGGTCCAGTTCCCCGATACCGGTGGAAAAGCGTTCTTCCTCATCCAGCGAAATCTGAGTAATGGGAAGGGGGGTGGGGGCAGCTACGCGCCCGGGGCGCTGCTTTGTCCCGGCAACCGCCTCCTCCACCAGGGTATTCCAGGCCCCGCATTCAGGACAGCGACCCAGCCAGCGGGGGGTGCAGTGTCCGCATTCCTGGCAGCAAAAGCGGGTTTTACTGGCCATGGTCACTCTTCCTTACCATCAAACGAAGATTTCTTCCTTACTTAAAATATCATTTCGTCAAAATATCATTTCGTCACTCTTGCTCATTTTTTTACACAGGATAACATTTCTAGTATAACATTTCTTAGTTTATTTCCACAAGTTAAAAACGATGCCAGAACAGGACTTTTTTACCGGGGTCAAGACATGGGCAAAGGAGGTGCGGGAAAATCGCACCTCCTTACCGGTCCCCCTGCCTTTTCAGCGGATACGGCATACAGGCGGTACTATTCACTTTGAGCATTCGCCGGTGCCCCACCCGCTGCCTGGCCGTCACCGGCCCTGCGCACCACAATCTGGCCGTTTTCGCCGTCCACCACCACCCGGTCGCCCCTGTGGAAGGTACCCTTCAGGAGCTCCTCGGAGAGGCGGTCTTCCACCAGGCGCTGGATGGCCCGGCGTAAAGGCCTGGCCCCGTAGGTTTCATCGAAACCTTCCCTGGCCAGAATTTCTTTAGCCGCTTCAGTAAACTCCACTTCCACATCGTGTTCTTTCATCCGCGCGGCCACTTCCTTGAGCATCAGGCCCACAATTTCCTTGATGTGCTCGGCGGTCAGGGAGTGGAAGACGATGATCTCGTCGATGCGGTTTAAAAATTCCGGCCGGAAGGTGCGCTTCAACTCCTCGGTTACCCGCTCCTTCATGCGCTCGTAGCTGGCTTCCCTCTCCTGTTCGGTGCGGAAGCCCAACGTCCCTTCCTTGCGCAGGGTGTGCACCCCCACGTTGGAGGTCATGATGATCACCGTGTTGCGGAAGTCCACCGTCCGGCCCTTGGCATCGGTCAGGCGACCGTCTTCCAGGACCTGCAGGAGGATGTTGAACACATCCGGGTGGGCTTTCTCAATCTCGTCCAGCAGCACCACGGTGTAAGGCTTGCGCCGCACCGCTTCGGTCAGCTGGCCGCCCTCCTCGTAACCCACGTAGCCCGGGGGTGCGCCCACCAGCCGGGAGACGGCAAACCTCTCCATGTACTCGCTCATATCCAGGCGCACCAGGGCATCCTCGTCGCCGAAAAGGGCCTCGGCCAGCGCCCGGGCCAGCTCGGTTTTACCCACACCGGTGGGACCCAGGAAGATGAAGGAACCGATGGGCCGCCTGGGATCTTTCAGACCCGCCCGCGCCCGGCGCACTGAACGGGCCACGGCCCGCACCGCCTCGTCCTGGCCCACTACCCGCTGGTGCAGGATTTCCTCCAGGCGCAGCAGGCGCTCGGTTTCCTCTTCGGCCAGCTTCTTCACCGGGATGCCGGTCCAGCTGCTGACAATCTGGGCGATATCCTCCCCGGTAACCACCAGTTCTTCCTTGCCCCTGGCCGCCTGCCAGTCCTGCCGCCGGGCTTCCAGTTCTTTCTTCAACTGCTGCTCCTGATCTCGCAGCTGGGCGGCCTTTTCAAACTCCTGGTTGTTGACGGCCGCTTCCTTTTCTTTCTGGATTTCCTCAATCCTCTTCTCCAGATCCTTGAGGTTGGGCGGGGCGGTAAAAGCCCGCAGGCGTACCCGGGAACTGGCCTCATCCACCAGGTCGATGGCCTTATCCGGCAGGAACCGGTCGGTGATGTAGCGGTCGGAAAGCCTGGCCGCCGCTTCCAGGGCCTCATCGGTTATCCGCACCCGGTGATGGGCTTCGTACTTATCCCGCAGCCCCTTCAGGATGGCGATGGTTTCCTCCACCGTGGGCTCCTCTACCATGATGGGCTGGAAACGCCGCTCCAGGGCGGGGTCCCGCTCAATGTGCTTGCGGTACTCGTCCAGGGTGGTGGCCCCGATGCACTGGAGCTCGCCCCTGGCCAGCGCCGGCTTCAGGATGTTAGCCGCATCGATGGCCCCCTCCGCCGCACCGGCGCCAATCAACGTGTGCAGCTCATCGATGAAAACGATGATGTTGCCGGCCCTGACGATTTCGTCAATAACCTTTTTAATCCGTTCCTCGAACTCGCCCCGGTACTTGGTGCCGGCCACCATGGAAGCCAGGTCCAGGGTGACCACCCGCTTGTTGAGCAGCACCTCCGGTACGTTGCCCTGCACAATGCGCTGGGCCAGACCTTCGGCAATGGCGGTTTTACCCACCCCCGGCTCACCGATGAGCACCGGGTTGTTCTTGGTGCGGCGGCTCAAGATCTGGATGACCCGCTCGATCTCCTTCTCCCGCCCCACCACGGGATCCAGCTTGTCGTCCCGGGCCAGGGCGGTCAGATCGCGGCCGAACTGATCCAGGGTGGGCGTGCTGGAAGCCTGGGATCTGGCCGCACCCGGCTGCCCCATGGCCGCTCCCCCTGCCATACCGCCGAGCATCTGCAGGATCACACCGCGCACCCTGTTCAGGTCCGCCCCCAGGGACATCAGAGCCCTGGCGGCCACACCCTCGCCCTCCCGGATCAGGCCCAGGAGGAGGTGCTCCGTACCCACGTAGTTGTGGCCCATGCGCCGGGCCTCATCCACAGCCAGCTCCAGTACCCGCTTGGCCCGCGGAGTCAGGGGAATTTCCTGCGGCATGGGACCGGAAACCTTTTCCACCATCTGCTCCACCACTGACCGCACTTTATCGGCTTCAATGCCCAGGCTGGCCAGGGCCTTGGCAGCCACACCCTCCCCTTCCCGGATCAGCCCGAGCAAAAGATGTTCCGTACCTACATAGGGGTAATTAAGCCTCCTGGCCTCTTCCTGCGCTAAAAACAGCACTTTTTGCGCCCTTTGCGTGAAACGCCCGAACAACATCGTCACAACACCTCCTCTTGTTTTTTAAGATTGCTGAGCAGCCGATAGTTTTTTGCGGATCAACTGGGCGCGGTATATATCCCGCTCCACAGGACTCAAATCCTTACCCGTAACCTTTACCAGGAAGGCCGGCCGGGTAAGAACCATCAATTCGATTGTCAGCGGCGCCGGGATATTTTTGATGATCCCCATATTAATACCCAGGCGCAGGTCGGAAAACAGGCTCATGGCTTCCTCGGAGGTCATCACCCGGGCATGTTTCAGCAGGCCGTAAGCCCGCCCCACCCGGTCCTCCAGTTGCTCGCGGCGCTCCCGGTAGAGGGCCTGCCGGGCCGCCCTTTCCTGCTCCAGCAGCTGGCGGGTTACCGAAATAAGGTTGGCAATTATGTCCTCTTCCGCCTGCCCCAGGGTAACCTGGTTGGAGACCTGGAACAGGTTCCCCTTGGCCTCGGTCCCCTCGCCGTAAAGACCGCGCACGGTTAACCCCAGCTTGGTAATGGTGTCCAAAACCCCTTTGATTTGATTGACCATCACCAGACCGGGCAGGTGCAGCATCACCGAAGCGCGCAGGCCCGTACCCACGTTGGTGGGGCAGGCCGTAAGGTAACCCAGTTTTTCATCAAAGGCATAATCCAGGGTCGCCTCCAGAGCGTCGTCAAGGCGGCTGATCAGCTCCCAGGCCCTGTTTAACTGCAGGCCGGGCAGCAGGCACTGCAGGCGCAGGTGATCTTCTTCGTTGACCATCACGCTGAGCACTTCATCGTCCCGCAGCACCACCGCCTTGCGCTCGAAATTCTCCAACAAGTCAGGGCTGATCAGGTGTTTTTCTACTAGTATCTGCCTTTCCACAGGAGTCAATTCGTTCATGCGCGTTAATTCCATCCTGCCCATTTTTTCCCGGAAAACCCTGTTTTCTATGGCCGTCTGCACGGCATGGATCACATCTTCGGCCTTTTCCCGGGTGAGCAGGTGGGGAAAAGGCAGGTGGGCCAGATTCCGGGCCACCCGCACCCGGCTGCTGATCACGATGTCCGACTCGGGACCCGTACCATCCATCCAGTGACTGTGGGGATTGTTCACGGTTTCTCTGATGGACATAACCTTATCCCTCCCGCAGCTCCTTTTCCAGCTCCCGGATGGCATCCCGCAACTCCGCCGCCCGCTCGAACTCCTCCCGGCTGACGGCTTCCCGCAGCTGGGCCTTCAGCCGCTCCAGGCGGTTGATTACCCGCATTTTGCCGCCGGTACGCTCGGGCACCTTGCCCGTATGCCGGGTATTCCCGTGGATGCGCCGGAACACGGGCTCGAGCCGGGGGCCAAAATAGCGGTAGCACTCCCCGCACCCCAGCAATCCCTGGCGGGCAAACTGGGCTTCCGTCAGGCCGCAGGCCTCACAGCGGGCTCCCGCTGGAGCCATCGCAGGGCCGGTGGTGGGAAAGCCGAACTCGTTGTGCAGCAGCCCGGCCAGAAAATTATGCAGGTTTATCTGAGGGAAAAAGCCCATGGCCTGGGCCTGCAGCTCACGGGCACACTGCTCGCACAGGCGCATGGTCCGCTTTTCATTGTTGATGATTTCCGTCCAGTGAACCGTGGCCGGTCTCTGGTGACAGCGTTCGCATTCCATCCACTTCAACCTCCTTTTTTAGGGCACCGGCAAAAGTATTCCCGGGATGCCCGTTTTATTCACCTTTTTGACCCAGCAAACTTATAATCATGGCGCGCAGGATCAAAGCCCGCAGCTGGTCTCTGGCCGGCAGGCCCAGGCGCAGCACTTCCCGGTCGATCACCGCCCGCATCATCCGGGATTCACGGTCGGTGATCAGCTTTTCTTCCCGCATCCGCTCAATGATCGCCTGCGCCCGCCGCTGGGATATTTCCCTGCCCACCAGATTCAGCAGCTGGCTGAGGGAATCCAGCCTCTGGTCCCGGGGCAACTGCATAATCCGCACGTAACCACCCCCACCTCGCCGGCTTTCCACCAGAAAGCCGTGCTCCACGGTAAAGCGGGTGGCCAGGACGTAATTGATCTGGGAGGGAACGCAATTAAACTGTTCGGCCAGTTCATTGCGCCGGATCTCGATCATCCCGCGGGCGCTGGCGGCCAGTAATTCTTTCAGGTAGCGTTCAATGAGATCCGAGATGTTCGACAACCACCCCCACCCTCCCTTACTTTGACCTTGACTGACTTTCACCTTTATTATAGACAGATTGGCCCGAAAAAATACAAGCGCCGGGAAAAACTTTTAGAGAAAATTTCTGGCAACTATAACCTGCCTGTAAAATCTGGATCCCCCGGGCGCTTTATTTTTCGATTTTTTACCTGATTCCAGTTTATTATACGGATTTATCCCCCAAAATAAAAAAGTACATATAAAAAACAAAAAGCATACCTGTGATTTCACAGGTATGCCCCCTTTTGCCATGGCTCCCCGAGTAGGATTCGAACCTACAACCCTCCGGTTAACAGCCGGATGCTCTACCGTTGAGCTATCGGGGAATATCCTCAGTGCCACTGCTTATTATACTAAACTCTACTTCACCCGTCAAGCCCTTTTTAACGCTTCGTGTCTGGAGCATGACCAGAATTCAGTTTTGCAGTTACTTTAGTCATAAAACTTTAAAAGGACAGGATTACATGTCAAGCCGGCAGGGCCTCGGCCCGCGGTGCAGCCAGACGGGCCGCCCTGCCCAGCCAGCCGCGCACTTCCATAGCCTCGGCCACCCTCTTGACCGCCACCATGTAGGCAGCCAGGCGCATATCCACATCCCTGCCCAGCTTGCGCATGGCCACCACTTCATGAAAACCGCGCACCATAATTTCCTCAAGACGGCGGTTTACCTCTTCCTCAGTCCAGTAATATCCCATGTTGTTTTGCACCCATTCAAAATAGGAGACCGTAACCCCTCCCGCACTGGCCAGGATATCAGGTATAACAAAAATTCCCTTTTGATTCAATATCCGGTCGCCTTCCGGTGTGGTGGGGCCGTTGGCCGCCTCGGCCACAATCTTTGCCCTGACCTGCCCGGCCACACTGGCGGTAATCTGGTTTTCCAGCGCCGCCGGCACCAGAATATCGCAGTCCAGGGTGAGCAGCTCGGTGGAGGAAATGGGTTTGCTGCCGGGGAAACCCTTTACAGAACCGGTTTTTGTCTTGTGGTCACGCAGTTTTACCGGGTCCATGCCGGCGGCATTAAAGGCCCCGCCGGTGGAATCCACAACGGCAACAATGCGGCAGCCCATTTCGTGCAGCAGCCGGGCCACAATGCTGCCGGCGTTTCCGAAACCCTGTACGGCCACCGCAGCCCCGGCCAGGGGTATCCCCAGCATCTTGGCCGCCTCCCGCACTACAATGGCACACCCCCGGGCGGTGGCTTCATTGCGGCCCGCCGATCCGCCCACGATCAGCGGCTTGCCGGTAATAACACCAAACTCGTTGTATCCTTTATAGCGGCTGAATTCATCCATCATCCAGGCCATGATCCGGGGATTGGTATACACATCCGGCGCCGGGATATCTTTCTCAGGACCTAAAATCTCTGCAACAGCCCGCACGTAGCCCCGGCTCAACCTCTCCAGTTCGCCGGGCGAGAGTTCTTTGGGATTGCATACCACCCCGCCTTTACCCCCTCCGTAAGGCAGGCCCACCACCGCACATTTGAAGGTCATCCACATGGCCAGCGCCTTCACTTCTTCCAGGGTGACGTCAGGATGAAAACGTATGCCGCCCTTTGCCGGTCCCAGGGCGCTGTTATGCTGGACCCTTCAGCCGGGGACAGGAATTAGAGCCGGCGACAATTTGCCGGCCATCTGTAACAAAATAGGATCTCAATCTGGGATTTAGACATGCCGGGGTGATGGTTATGCTTTCACTATTGAAATCCCGGCTAGTCAACATCGAAAAGGATATTCTGGCCGCCTACGTTAAAAAAATTGAGGAAGGCACCATGAGTAAAGGCCAGCTGGCCAAATTGCTGGGCATCAGCCGCATCACCCTTTACCGCAAGCTGAAACAATACGGGCTGTAGAAGATAGTAGGGGGCGAACCAACCCCTTTTCTTCATAATCATAAATGAATGTTCAATAAGCAAGACCATGGAATTGCGCAAGCAATCCTCGAAAATTTATTCTTGGTGGCCTTTGCGTGGTTGACTTCCAAAAAAATTTTTACATTGCGGGAACCTTTTTCAGTGTTATTCGTCATAATTAATAAGTCAAGCGTTGAAATATTAAAAACATTAAATAGTTTAAATGAAAGAGGGAAGACGGATGATGTTGTCTAGATCTAACCCCGGGTTTAAGTTATTTATCTTCTTACTGCTGGCGATAACCGCAATAATTTTCCTGGTTGCGGGAACGGCCTTTGCCGAAAAGGCCGTCAGGCTCGTGGTAGACGGTAAGGAAATCAGCCCGGACGTCCCGCCCCAGCTAATTGACGGGCGTGCCGTGGCGCCGGTCAGGGAGGTTGCCGAAGCGCTGGGGGCGAAGGTAGCCTGGGATGCCGGAAGCCGGACCGTAAAAGTGGTTGCCGGCGATTGGCTTGGGCAGTTGGCCGGGTCCCTTGCCCGGGCCGGAGACGAGTTCAAGCCCGCGCCGGACGTGAAAGGAGAAGTGAAAAAGCTCTGGCGGGTGGGCGAGCGTTGTTTTTTACTGGAGCACGTCTGGAATATGGATTACAGTTACTTCCTTTGCGACGCAGAGACGGACGAAAAAGATTTGATCGTTGGTTTTCTGGAAAGCGCGCGACTCAAAGAGGCCGGGGATGACGAACTTGTCTTCGTCGCCAAAGGAGGCGGTGATTGCGGCGATTACAGCTTCCCCTACCTTTTGCGCTACGATGTGGAAAACAAAAAATTGTCCCGGGAAGAGTTATACCTTACGCGCTCCGTCGCTTTCGGGGCGAGCGGAGCCTGGGAGCACGTTTTTAAAGGCGTAAGCTTAAAAGACGGAGCGGTTGCCCTGGAGCTGGCCGTTGCCCCGGAGCAGGTGCTGGCCGGAGGGCATAAAAGGCCTTTTACTGTCGTTGACCGCCGGTGTACCGGTTTAACCGTCCGCATCTACGGCGTGCGTTGTCCAAAAAGCAGCGAGGGCGAGCTCAAACCTGATCACCCGCTAATTGAAAGGATTTCCTGGCGGGCGCTGCCGGCTCAAGAACCTGTGGCCAATGAGGATCTTCTGAAGGAAGACTTCCCCTACGGCGCCGCCCTGAAAAGCACTGCCGCCATCCAGGGACCTTCCCTGCTGGTTGAGATAGATACAAAAGGTGAACCGGTCTATAACATTGACACCAGCAGCACCCCGAACCATAAGCTGACCTATATCGTAAAAATTAAATAGCAGTCCTGTGACAGGAGAGTTCTTTAGCCAGTTGTGCCCGGGGTTGGCCCTGGCTAGGTGTAAATTGGATTGGCCTTACGTCCCTCTCAAGATTTTTATTTGTGATGATGGTGATTTCATGAGGGGAAGGCAAACCTGCTTAAACCATTGGCTGCTGGCGGTAATCTTTGCTCTGGCTTTTCTGAGCGGCTGCCGGCCCGGTAACGTACAGGAGGAAGCAGCCGCCCCCCATCCGGAAGAAATTAGCCCGCAAGGCATTTACCTCGTAGCTTCGCCCCTGATAGTCAAGCCGGGCGACGAGGTTTCCGTCGCTTTGAAAAGCGATCGCCGGTTCGAAATCAAGGGGGAACCGGCGCTGGGTTTATTCCGCCCGGAGATTGGCCTGGTGAAAAACTACGGCCGGATGAAGGAAAATTATGCCCGGGTGAAAATCCCCCCTGATCTGCCGGCGGGAAACTATTATTTTCTCGCCGCCGACCCGAAATTTCGCGTCAACAGCGGGGTGGGTACTCACGCCTGTATCCGGGTGGTGAACCCGGACATCCTCCCCGTTGATCCCGGGAAAGCGCCCCGGCGGCTGGTTGCCATGGCTACCCCGCTGTACGGCCGGCCCGAAGCTGCCGCGCCCCCGTACCATATTTTATCTCCGGGGGCGGTGGTGAGGGTGCTGGCGGTAAAGGAGGCGGCCGGGGAACAGTGGTACTGGGCGCAGGTTAACGTTTACGAAACCGGGCGGGAAAGAGCCGGCTGGCTGAGGGCCGCCGCCACCGTGCCGGTTACCCCGGAAAATTACCGCACCGCGCGGGAGGTAAGGCTGCGCCCGGGTGCAAAGTACTACGAGCACGAACACTTTCGCCGGGGGGACCCGGGTGCTCCCGGAGAGTGGCACCTGCCAGACGAAGTGCTGTGGATAGTGGAGAGGCGGGAGAAGATGGTGCGCCTGCGGCCCTCCGGGGACATCGTGCTGGCCGTGGACAAAGACATCTGGGCCGCGGAAGCGGATCTGGTCTACTTCCGGGGCGATCTTCGCGAAGAGGAGGAACACTGATGGGAAAGCCCGGCCTCCTCACTGGCCAAAGGAGAACGGGCTTTCTTGCTGCGCATTTTCATTGTTATTTGCAGTAATTTTATATTACAATGAATCCCAAAGGATTTAACGATCTTTTTAATTTTAAAAATGAATTTCACTTCCATAAGGGGGAAACAACTGATGACAGACCAAAATCAAGGAGAAATAAACTTACAAAA
>Ga0224486_100359_pt1 | contig 15786 bp, 11 predicted proteins | sample TexhydDE_CT_test_FD_172013 | JGI IMG/M metagenome (GOLD analysis project Ga0224486, IMG submission 172013) | Fracking water microbial communities from deep shales in Oklahoma, United States - hydraulically fractured wells DE_CT_test ...
TAGGAGGGTGTATAAGGGGTATTTACTTTACAAATCAAAGCCAAGAAAGATTGTCGTTACTGGTGGAGTAGTTTCAAAAGGTATTCCGGAAGCGTTTGTTATGAAAGATGTGCTAATCTCATTTGGTGTGCCTGAGGAAGATATTATCGTGGAAGATAAAGCGAGGAACACATTCCAAAACGCACAATACACGTACAATATCATTGGGGATAGACCCGTTACTATTGTGACAAGTACAACACATATGAAGAGAAGTTTGCTATCATTCAGGAAATTTTTCAAGGAAGTTTACCATATTCAAAGTGATGTACCTGTTGATTTTCGAAATGTTTTTCTAGATTACATACCTACGTACAATGCTTTTTATGCGTTTTGTAATGTAGTATACGAACTCGTTGGACTTCTTCAGTACTCGCTTTTTAGGAATTAGTCCGGTGTTTTGAATTTTTTATTATTAGAAAGGGGAGAGACTATGTTCCCGCTATATGACACAATTCCAAGTTTAAGAAAACCTGTTGTGAATTATATGATTTTGATAACCAATATCCTTGTCTTTCTCTACGAACTAACACTATTTTGGGACCCAGAACTTCTTCAGGAATTTTTCTACACATTCGGATTTGTTCCAGAACGCATGTTCTATGCTTTTCCTGTTTTGCAGATTTTCACACATATGTTTGTCCATGGTGGATGGTCTCATATAATCGGTAACATGTGGTTTTTAAAGATATTTGGCGACAACGTTGAAGATGCTATGGGACACTTTAAATTCTTTCTGTTTTACATAACAGGTGGAATTTTTGCTTTGTTTTTCCATGTGATATTTAACCCGTTCTCCCCTTATCCATTAGTTGGCGCTTCCGGTGCGATATCCGCAGTTATGGGGGCTTATTTCGTTTTGTTCTATTATTCACGCATAGTGTCTCTGGTCTTTTTCATCCTTCCATTTATTGTGGAAATCCCCGCGGTGATTTACTTGTTTGTCTGGTTCTTATTGCAAGTTTTGAACGGTATGTTAGCTGATGTCACAGGAACAGGTGTTGCCTACTGGGCGCATGCAGGTGGGTTTATCTACGGTGTTCTTGTTGGAATGAGAATCAGAAAGAAAAGGTATTGGTATTGATTGGCATCGTTAAACTTTGAAAGGGGAGAGGAATTTATGGTTTCTGGTAATTGGATGACTAAAAGAAAAAAGAAGATAATTATTATAAGCACAGGTGGAACAATAGCAATGGTGAAAAAAGGCAGGACTGTTGTTCCGTTCGACAAGGGGAACGCACTTGTTACAGACATACCTGAACTTTACGATATCGCCGATGTGGAGCTTTACGAATTCTCTAATATTCCAAGTCCTTACATGACTCCAAAGTTGATGTTTGAACTTGCAAGAAAGATAGATGAATTTTTAGAAGAAAAAGGATACGACGGAGCTGTCGTGACGCACGGAACTGACACATTGGAAGAGACAGCTTACTTTCTTGACCTCGTGTTGAAGACGGAAAAGCCCGTTGTCTTGACAGCGTCAATGAGGAACATCAGTGAGCTTAGCACGGACGGTCCACGAAATGTACTTTCATCTGTGCTTGTTGCATCTTCTGATGAGAGCTACGGAATGGGAGTTGTTGTGTGTTTGAACGACGAGATACATGCAGCAAGAGAGGTCACAAAGACATATACGAGTAACGTTGCAACATTTGATTCTCCAGGTTATGGTCCACTTGGCTTAGTGGATGAGAACAATGTGATATACTTTAGAAAATCACTGACAAGAGAGAAGATACCAACCGATAGGATAGAGGAAAGGGTAGCTATTGTTAAGACTTTTACAGGTGATGATGGTGCAATTTTGCGTGCTGTGTATGAAATGGGTTACAAGGGAATTGTACTGGAAGGTTTTGGGCGCGGTAACGTTCCACCGGAACTTGCTGATCTAGTTGAAGAGATTGTAAAAAAAGGAATTCCTGTGGTAATTACGTCGCGATGTTTCAAAGGAAGGGTGTATCCAATATACGGATACACAGGTGGTGGTGCTGATTTAAGAAGACGTGGTGCTATACTCAGTGAACACCCACTTGCTCAGAAGGCAAGGATTAAACTAATGGTCGTCCTTGGGATTACAAACGATATAGAGGAGATAAGGAAATACTTTGAAAAGCACATAGGAGGGGCGGTAAGTGAAATTGAGCATTAGGCAACAAGCACTCCTTATAGTGCTCTTGTATGCCGCAATATTTTTCATAGCATTTTCTATCTCAAAGACATTATTATACGTCTTCGTTTTCTCACTGATATCCATATTAGTGGTAAATTTCATCTACAAAAACTTGATGAAGCTAAGAATTCCACATCCTATCTCAGTAACTTTATCACTGATTATATATTTTGGAGTGTTAGTCTACGCATTTGTCAACATCATACCCTTAGTTGTTAACCAAATAGGCTCTTTCTATGAGTTCATGAAGAAGATTCTAGACTCCAAATACTGGGAGAATTACTTAGTTGACAATCCGGAATTGTCAAAGGTTATAGGTAACTTAGCAGACTGGGCAAGCCCAAAGATATCGGAATTATTCAACAATTTCCTTCTGGATTTTGCCGGGAAGCTTCCCGGTATTGGTGTTATTATTTTCTACAGCATACTTTTCACTGTTTACGTAACGATATACACGAAATGGACAACGAAATCACTACCAGGGCTTTTTCCCAAACGAGTTAGACCTTTGATAGAGGATTTCCTTACAAAATTGGGAAGCTCCTTGCAAAGTTACGTTGATGTGATTCTTCTTGGAGCACTTATCGTAAGTGTTAGTTTTTATTTCCTTTTCTCGATTTTCCTTCCGGAATACATGGTATTACTCTCATTTTGGGGTTTCATAACTAATTTAATACCGATAGTCGGAGTTGTTATTGAGTGGATACCTATTCTGATAGTTACACTGGGTTTGGGAATCAAAAACTTTTTGATAGTGAATTCAATCGTCGCGGTCGTTCATCTGGGAGCGTTTTTATTCTTTATCTTTATCATGAAACACAAAGCTGATATCAACCCGGTTTTGATGTTGGTATTCATCTTCTTAGTGGGATTGGTCTACGGATTAGTCGGAACATTCTTCGCTGTTCCTGTTGCCATATTCTTTGTGACGTTATGGAACGAATTTATCAAAAGCGAGTTGGATGAAACAAGAATTTGATATCTTTGTTATTCAAATATGTTTTTTTCTTCAGGGAAGAGTTTAGATTTAACCTCTTCCCTATATTTTTTAATAGCATCTAACATTATCTCGTAGGTGTTTGCGTATCTTTTTACGAATTTTAAATTCATCTGAGATAGACCCACGACGTCGTGGAATACAAGAACTTGTCCATCGCAAAATCTTCCAGCTCCAATTCCTATGGTTGGTATATTAACGCTCTCTGTAATCTCTTTTGCCACGCTCTCAACAACAAGCTCAAGAACGATTGCAAAACATCCAGCTTTTTCCAAAGCTTTTGCATCTCTCAAGAGCTTTTCTCTGCTTTCGTTTGTCTTACCTTGCACTCTGTGACCACCGAGCAGATTGACCGACTGAGGAGTAAAACCAAGATGTCCCATGACTGGTATTCCAGCACGGATAATTTGTCTTATTGTTTCTGCGTATTCTTCCCCACCCTCAAGTTTTATTGCGTTTGCGCCAGCTTTAAGCATGAGCCCTGCATTTTCAACAGCTTTTTCGATGCTAACTTCGTAGGATAAAAATGGCATATCTCCGACGATAAATGCATCAGGAGCGCCCCTTCGGACCGCCCTGATGTGCATTAGCATCTCTTCCATACTCACGAGTATTGTGGAATCGTATCCTAGAACAACGTTTCCCAAAGAATCACCTACTAAGATGATGTCAACCCCAGCCTCGGAGACTATCTTTGCGGTTGGATAGTCGTAAGCGGTTACCATAACGATAGGTTCTTTGCCTTTCATATCTATAATCTTCCTCGTGTTAACTGCTCCCATTTTTCATCACCCCTTGCTTTTTGGAAAAACCACTTCAAGCAACAAAATTATACCACTTTTGTGATATAATGGCTATACATAAAGGTTTGTGTGAAAATTGAGAATAAACTAAAGGAGGTCACAAAAGATGAGATGGGTTTTAACAAATATCTATCCTTCATTCGAATCAGAAGTGTTCAAATCCGATTTGGCAAAGTTTGAAAAAGAGCTTGCAGAATTTCTAAAGTGGATGGATGAGAAACTTCAGTCAACAGAAAGGATTGAGGAAAAGTTAGAATACATCATCAACAAACTTAACGAACTTTCCTTGCTTGGAGGAAAGTTGTACAGTTTCACCAGCTTAACACTGAGTGCAGATGTGAATAACGAAACGGCGGCAAAGTACCTCGATGTTATTAGAAGTAAATTCGTCGACCTTTCAATCGCAAGAACCAAATTCAGGAAATTTTTGAAGCATATAGAAATTGAAAACCTTGAAAATACTTCTTCAGAGGTTATTAAATCGCACATGTTTGTAATCAAAGAACAAAAGATGTTATCAAAATATATGCTTTCTGAAAATGAAGAGAGAATCATCAGCATGATGAGACTAACAGGTGGAAACGCATGGAATAATTTATATGAAAAAACTACATCAAATCTAACTTGCGAAATGGAAATAGACGGCGAAAAGAAAAAATTGCCTTTAATGAAAGTTAGAAATTTGGCATACGATAAATCTCCAGATGTTAGAAAGAAGGCATATGAAGCAGAACTCAAGGCATGCGAAAGTGTGGCTGATGTTGTGGCACAGTGTTTGAACAGTATAAAAGGTGAGTTTTTGACTGAGGTGAAACTCAGGGGATATTCATCACCTTTAGAACCTATGCTTTTTGAGAACAGAATAACCGAGCAGACATTCAATGCTATGATGGATGCTGTTAGAGAAAGTATGCCAAAATTGAGAGAATACCTTAAAAAGAAGGCAAAAATGCTTGGATACGAAAGAGGTTTACCTTGGTATGACTTATTCGCACCACTTGGTGGATACGAACGAAAATGGAGTTATGAAGAGGCTAGGAAGTTCATAGTTGATAATCTTTCAACATTTTCAAAAGAGCTTGGAGATTTCATAGATGGTGCTTTTGAAAAAGGATGGATTGATGCAGAGACAAGACCAGGAAAACGCGGAGGAGCATTTTGTGCTTCGATAAAAGCACTTAAAGAATCAAGAATACTCATGAGTTTTGATGGAACGTTGGATAATGTCCTTACACTTGCCCACGAGCTCGGACACGCGTTTCATAACTATTGTTTGAAAGATGAAACACTTTTAAACAGTACCACCCCTGCCACTTTGGCTGAGACGGCATCGATTTTCAATGAGACCTTACTTTTGAACATGATAAAAAAAGATGCACAAAGTAATGAAGAAAAGCTTGCGCTTTTGGATAAAGAATTATCCGACGCAGTCCAGATAATAATAGACATATACAGCCGATTCTTGTTCGAAAAAACAGTCTTTGAAAGACGAATCGCAGGTCCTCTAAGTGTTAAAGAGCTTAAAGAAATTATGCTAAATGCTCAAAAACAAGCCTACGGTGATGGGCTGAACGAAGAGATTCTCCATCCGTTCATGTGGCTTGTAAAACCGCACTATTACTCTCCAACGTTCCACTTTTACAACTTCCCATATACGTTCGGGATGCTCTTTGCATTGGGTGTTTATGCCAAACGCGATGAACCAGGTTTCTTTGAAACTTACAAAAAGCTCCTTGCTTCCACAGGTAAAGGCACGGCGGAAGAAGTTGCAGCCAGCGTAGGGATAGATATAACTAGAAAAGAATTTTGGCAATCTTCTTTGAAGGTAATCGAAGAAGCCGTTGAGGAGTTTTTAAAGATTTAATTTAGGACTATTTCAAGTGCGGGGTGGTTTAATTGAACAACACTACTATTTACGGATCAGTTGAACAAAGATTGTTCGGATATACACAAGAAGGCATACCTGTTCACGAATACACACTAATTAATAAAAATGGCTTGGTGATGAAAGTTCTTTCACTGGGCGGAATTGTCCGTGAGTTATGGGTGCCAGATAAAAACGGAAGATTAGTTGATGTTGTGCTTGGATACAACAGTATTGAAGAATACGAACGCAATCCAGGATACCTTGGTGCTATTATCGGTCGGTTTGCAAACCGGATTGCTTATGGAAGATTCCAAATAGATGGTATTACCTACCAACTGGCATTGAACGACGGTGGCGGGAAAAGACCAAACGCGTTGCACGGTGGTGTAAAAGGTTTTGACAAGAAGGTTTGGAAAACCTTTGCTGAAGTAACTCCGGAAGGTCCGAAGGTAATTTTAAAACTCCACAGTCATGATGGGGAAGAAGGATATCCCGGAAATTTGAATGTAACTGTGATTTACACACTAACAAACGAGAACGAATGGAAGATAGAATATTTTGCGACAACTGACAAACCAACGATCGTAAATTTGACGCAGCACACATACTTCAACCTAAATGGTGAGGGTAAAATTTACGACCACTGGGTGCTAATAAGAGCAGAAAAATATACCTCAGTTAATGAGAATTTAATTCCAACAGGGGAAATTGCACCAGTTGAAGGCACCCCATACGATTTGCGAAGACAGATAAGATTAGAAGAAGCTATTGCTCGGCTAATGAGTGAATATCCAAACCTGAAAGGATTTGACATTAATTACGTACTTTTTGAGAGTGAAGGAAATTCTGAAAAGTTTGAAAGATTTGCCGGGGTTGTAGAGAGTGAAAAGAGCGGGATAAGAATGGAAATTTACACAACTCAGCCTGGGTTGCAATTTTACACGGGAAATTACTTACAGGGTTTCCAAGGAAAATATTGCCAAATCTACGATGAACATACTGGGTTCTGCCTTGAAACTCAGCATTTTCCGGATTCACCAAACCATGAAAACTTTCCAAAAACGGTGCTAAGGCCTGGAGATAAATACTACCATGTAACACGTTTCAAGTTCCTGGTTGGTTAACCTAAAAAGAAAAAACGTAAACAACAAAAAAGCCCCCGAGTAATTATTTCGGGGGCTTTTTCTATTTTCTTAGTTAAGAACATTACGCATTTCCTGCTATGTCAAGGCCACTGATTAAAACCGAAGGTGTTATTATTCCCATAAACGCGCGTACGTCATTTCCAATCTCTTCAATATTACCAAGCATTTCCAAAAAGTTGCCTGAGATTGTTATTTGCTCAACACCATGTGTGATTTGTCCACCTTCAACTCTGAATGCCTTTGCTCCAAGTGAGAAATTTCCAGATATAGGGTTGGCTCCCGAGTGCATACCTTCGACATGAATAATCACAAGTCCGTCTTCTAAGACTTTCAACAGCTCGTCAAACGATTTGTTCCCTGGCTCGATGTAGAGATTTATTGGTTGGATTCCTGTGCCCATCGCGTTACCTGTTGGTTCAACACCGTCTTTTTTCGCTGTTTTCAGATTATGCAGGAACGTTTTGAAAACGCCATTTTCGATGATTGTTTTCTCTTTGGTTGGAACACCTTGTGTATCAAAAGGCGCACAGGTTATGCTCAGCGGATGATAAGGTAAATCTTTGACTGTTAGAATGTCGCTCCCTATCTTTTCACCGATTTTTCCTTTCAGTGGTGACAAGTTCTTTTGTGCGTTCTCGGCACTAATCATAGAAATGAGCATTCCTAAGATATCGGAAAAGACATCGTTTCTAAGAATAACTCGGTATTTTCCGCTTTTGACAGATTTTGAGCCAACAAGTGCAAGTGCCTCATCGCGGGCTTTTGAACCAACGTGGATAGGATTGAGTGCTTCTGGTTTTCTTCCAATAGCAAATTCTACTGCGGATCTTGGTGACACATCTTTTGCAACCGCCATTGCGTACATGAAGCCTCCACCGTTTGTGTAGGATAAGTCAAGTCCAAGTGTATTAGCTAATCGCATTTCGTTCATTTGTTGTCCGTAAACTGCCATATCGTTTATTATATCCAAGCTTTTCCTAATTTCTTCGTGAGCTTTTTCAACGTAAGATAACCTTTCTTTCACAGAAAGTTTTTCAAAACTACCATCGTAAGGCTCAATCTTTGGATATTCACCTTTACCATCGTAAAAATACTCCACATCTTCACTATCGATTATTGCGATATTGCTCAGTGCGTCTTCAAAAACTTTCTCTGGATCATCCAAAGTTTCTGTATACGACATCCCCAGCTTTCCATCTTTCAAAAGCTGTAATGTAATTTTGAACTTACCAGCGTCTGTGTATTGGTCCATCGTACCATTTTGATACCTAACCTGGAAGTTTTTGTTTTGAGAGAAACTTAACTGTGCTTCCACACCATGTACTTTTGCAAGCGCAAATATTTTATCTTTGAATTGTTCGAATGTCATGCATTTCGCCCCCCAACGATGATTTCCCTAACCTTTATCGTCGGTTGCCCAACGTCTGCTGGTATTGAACCACTGTAAGAACCGCACATACCTTGACCTCTTGCAACATCGTTTCCAACCATCTCTATTTTCTGGATGATTTCGTATCCCTTTCCTATCAATGTGGCACCCTTTACTGGTTTTGTTATCTTTCCGTTCTCTATTAAGTATCCTTCGTTTACAGCGAAATTGAATTCTCCCGTTGCCGGATTCACAGAACCTCCGCCCATCGTCTTTGCATACAGACCATATTCCACGGAGGCGATGATTTCTTCTGGATGATAATCACCAGGAAGGATGAATGTATTGCTCATTCTGGATGTTGGTGCAAATGTGTAGTCTTGGCGTCTTCCACTTCCCGTTGAAGGCATTCCCATTCTCCTTGAGCCGAGTTTGTCTATCATGTAGCCTTTGAGGACTCCGTTTTCGATTAGCACAATTCTTTGTGTGGGTGTTCCTTCATCGTCAACGTTGGCGCTCCCCCATGCGTTCGGAATTGTTGCATCGTCAACAGCGCTGACACATTCCGCTGCCACTTGTTGACCAAGTTTTCCAGCGAAAACAGACATTCCACGAGCAACGGAAGATGCTTCTAACGCGTGTCCAACAGCTTCATGGAAGATAACTCCGCCAAATTCGTTCGAGATTACGACGGTCATCTTTCCGGCAGGTGCTGGTTGAGCGTCAACCATCCTTACCGCGATTCTTGCTGCTCTCACACCGGCTTGTTCGACATCAATTCTTTCCAAAAATTCTGGTCCCATACCAGCGCCTGGTCCATAAAATCCGGATTCCATCTGCCCGTCTTTTACGGCAACTGCATTAATCATCAACCTTGTGCGTACTCTGTTGTCTGTCACAAATACGCCTTCTGTGTTGGCAATTAACACATTCTGATCGTAATCCCAGTATCTTACAACAACCTGTGCTATCGTCGGTGAATATTTTTTAGCTGCTTCGTAAGCTCTCTTCATATAACCAACTTTTGTCTCTTTTCTAACTTGTTCTGGTTTCCACAAAACAAAATGCTTGTTTTCTAACTCTTTCTTTCTCAAATCGATGGAGAAATCCTTGAATTTAACCTCACCAAGAGCTTCCCCTACTCTCTTGGCAACAGCGAGGATGTTATCTTTCGATAGGTCGTTTGTGTATGCGTATATTGCCTTATCCCCGAGAAATCCCCTTATACCAATTCCGAACATTCTACCCGTTTGTGCCAGCTCTACTTTGCCATTTTTTAATTCGATGTTCGTAGAATACCTATCTTCTACAAAGACTTCTGCAAAATCCCCCCCGTATCTGAGAACCGTTGCCAAAATCTCTTCAACAAATGGTTTGTCAAATCTGTCCAACACAATCTCACCCCTCTTCTCACAGTTACCAACAGCATCACTACCTCGTAACTACATAGTTCGCTTTTCGAACTAATTGTTTAGATTATTATACCATATCTAAGGAAAGTTTGTCAAAATCTGTCATAAACTGTTATCTTCTTTCAAAATAGCTATCCAATTGGTCAAACGTGATTTTCATCATTATTGGTCTTCCGTGAGGGCAAGTGAGGAGATTTCTACGTTTTATCTCATCCAGCAACATTTTTACTTCATCTTCGCTGAGTTTATCGCCAGTTTTTACTGCTGTTTTGCAAGCTTTTGATGCGAGAACGTGCAGAATGCTCTTTGGTTTGTTGAAAGGGACTCTGTGTTCTTCAAGCATTTCCATCAAAGTTTCCTGAGCCTGAGTTATTTTTAATGCCGAAGGAATGGATTTTAAAATAACCTTTGCACTATTTTCAGACTTTACAATTGTTACATTGAACCCGAATTCTTTTAATTCGTCTTCCAAGCTTTCCAAAACACTTGCGAAGCTTTTTCCAATAGAGAATTCTACAGGTATCAAAAGATTTACTACTTGGAATTGGCGTTCCTTTAGTTGTTCGTAGATAATTCTTTCGTGGGCGGCGTGGAAGTCGACAATGACGATTCCGTCACTATCTTCGAAAAGGATGTATCTATTTTTTATTATTGTAAACTCGCCTACTTTTTCTAAATTTGTGGGGCTCACAACGTGCGGAAAGAGAACAGATGGTTGTTTTGAAGTTGTGAAATCAAAAGGTTTTTCATAATTTTGGACATTTCGATATTTTTCTTCGTATCCGGTAACACCTTCGAATGAATAGCCTGGTTCTCTAACTCTGTGAGTTTCTGACCGCTCAACAATTCTTTCAACATCCCTAAAAACGGTTTCGTTGTTGATATGGAATATTTTGGATTCATCTTGGTTATCACTTGTTGGAGCAAACGGTTTTGGTACATGATTCTCAATTTTTTCAACGAGCATTTGAAATCCTTCGAATTTTCTCAGTGTATCTCTTACACATCTGGCTATAGCATCGTAGACCATGCGAGGTTCGGAGAATTTAACCTGCAACTTTTGTGGGTGGATATTCACATCTACTTCTCTTGGGGAAACTTCGATGAAAATTACAGCGAATGGATGAGTGCCTTCGATAAGAGCTTCCCCATACCCACGTTCAAGAGCGATATGGAGAAGGTTATCTAAAACGAAACGCCCATTTACAAAAAATAATTGACCAGAACGATTTTTTCTAAAAAACTGAGGTGAAGAGATTATGCCAGAGACTCTGATTATTCCATCTTTGCAATCCTCGATTATCTCAAAAGATTTCACTTCGGGGAAAATCAATTTGAATCTTTCTAATAAGTTTGATGAAGGTGCGTTGTAGATAATTTCGTTGTCGACTTTGAATAGGAATTTTATTTCAGGTTTTGTGAGCAAAAACCTTTCAATTACTTCAGTCACCATTCTTCTTTCGATTTTTTCCGATGAAAGGAACTTCCTTCTGGCAGGAATGTTGAAGAATAAATCGAACACTTCAACGGTGGTCCCTCTTTCTCTGAGGGTTTCACTGACCCTTACAACCTTTCCTCCAACCATCTCAAGCTTGTTGGATTCATTACCGTTGGATGTAGTTATCACCAAGCGCGATACTTCTCCAATAGAAGCAAGTGCTTCTCCTCTGAAACCATAGCTTGTGATATTGTAAATATCTTCTATAGAGGAGATTTTACTTGTTGTATACCTTTGAACAGCAAGCAGAAGGTCTTCTTTTGACATACCGGACCCGTTGTCGGAGACCTTAATATAGCTTTTCCCACCATCTTTTATCTGCACTTCAATATTGCTAGCACCCGCATCTATGGAGTTTTCCACAAGTTCCTTAACAACTGATGCAGGGTTTACAACCACTTCACCAGCAGCGATTTTTGAGACAACTTCTTCTGGTAATTTGATTATCCTTCGCCCATCGTTCATACTTGGGTACCCCTTTCTTGGCATTATCTCAAATCAATTATATCATCTCCACTGCAAATGAAAAAAGCCTGCCGAATCTGATTCCGGCAGGCAGAATACATATCTGAACATTTTTAATCTGTTTAGTAGATGTATTAGTAGATGTAATATTTACAGTCCGCCTGACATCGTTAAAGCAAAGCCTATTCCAGGTGTTGAATTGCTTGATGGTAGTAAAGAATTTGTTGTCGCTGTGAGCTTTAAATCTGCATTGAGTAGGAAAAGGTTCATTCCAACACCTATGGTGTGTGAGTAGTTTATCTGGTTATATCCAAGCATATAATATGCTCTCGCAATACCGATGTTCAATCCTGCGTAACCTTTTACAGCCCAATTACCGTCGAGCCAATAGCTTCCCATAACTCCCCACATGATGAATCCGTCATTTTTGAAATAACCTGTTATTTGAATTGGTGGAGTGATACTAGCAGGAGTTAACAATCTTGCGACCGTTGGTTCAGAAATGGAATAAGTTGCTTCAAACGTAATATCTGTTCCTTGTGCAGTGTATGTAACTTTTCCATCACCGGTTACTTCGAATGCATACCATGCCTTTGCGGGAGTTATAACAATATTCCTCACTGCGACACCGAAGTTATCATTTCCATACCCAATCTCAACGGACAAACCATAGTTTTCAAAATGGTTGAGTTCATCCATTAAGCCGTCGATGTTCCCGGTTCTGACATCGTTCAGTGATACGAGGCTGTAAGCGCGAATCTTTCCAACACCGTTAAGCTCAGCGTATGCTGGAGTTGAAGAAGATGTGTAACTTACTGTCATCATAGTTTGTGACGGGTCGCTGAAAAGAACAGGGACAAACGCATTGCCTGCGACGTAGAAATCTCCAAGCAGTAAAGCAATACCACCATTTGCCATGATACTTGCGTTGAGAAAGTCTTCTTTTGTGTCATTGTAAGTGTGGTCAATGAGAGTATCTTCTACAAGCAGCTCAGCAAATGTCTTTGGCAGTTCCAAGGATATATTACCATCTACACGCACATAAGGAACAAGCCTGAGTGCCCCGAGTTTTAAGTTAAGATACGTTCCAAGACTGATAGGTGCAGACAGTTTAAAACCATTCGCTAAGGCATCAGCAAAAGCGGATTCATTGATGTTAACTTGTTCTTCATTCAAGAGAGCGTTGATGTTGTCCAGTGTTAGGATATTTTGCCCGAGTTCAAACTCCACAAAAGGAACAACCTTGATAAGTGCCGTTAAATCGTGTCTTACGAGCTCCACATTTCCGAAAAGGCCAAACGGCTGAATCACAAAGGAAAACGCTGCTGAAAAAACAACGAGCAAAAAGACTAATATACTAATTCTTCTCATCTCAATCACCTACCTTCAATTTCCAAGTTTGACTTCTGTTGCAACCTTCAAATCAACAGCGATGTAAGGAGCAATATTCAATTTACCGTTGTAATTCAATGAAATTGTTGAACTTGCGGGAAGTAGTATTTTATACGGTACATTGCTATTGGAAATTACTTGAAGCTTGTCGTTCGGAATTGTAACAATTGGCTGAGACACCCCAATTAACGTTGAAACCTCATCGTTAGAACCAAGTTTTAACACCGCTTGTAATCCCGTGGTATTTGAGTAATATCCGAATTTGAGCTCTACTTTGTTCAAAATATCTTTGACGTTATTGAGTGTGCTTAAATCAACTGTTCCAGATTTTATCAATATCTCGTTTTCTCCTGTTGATGCGCTAAGTGGCAGTGCAAACTCTAGAGATGCAGTGATTAAGCTATCTTTTGTCAATGTACCCGTGCCGGTTTCTATAATTATGGATAAGCTTAGAGGTGCACCTTCACTAATTAGTTCTTCTATAATAGTTCCAATATTTTCTTTTTGCCCTTTGCTGATTTTAAATTCTTTACCAGAAACGTTTAGAGTTACTGTTGCCGGAACAGTTGTTTCGGTTATATTAAAAGTTACTGTGGCGTCAACGTTTATATCTAAGTCCTTAACGAACGCAAAATCATCTTTAAAAATATCTCCGAAGTTTATTAACGTTCCAAGGTCTTGCTCAAACGTCTGACCTTTTAAATTAACCTCTGAAATTTCGAATTGTTCTATTACTGGTTGCACTATCAGCTTTACTCCTTCTCTTATATCCACGTTACTTACCGTCACAGTAGTAGGGACAACGGGAGTTATTGTCATTGTAAAGTTAGTAAACGTTGAAAAATCGAAGACTTTGTCTACAGCACTCAGGACGATAGTGCCAACTCCAGACAGGTTATGTGTTCCATTTCCGGTGTCGAAAATATTGGAGGTAACATTTAAAGAAACACCTGAGATATTTGTTACATCGTAATTGAGTTTAACTTTAATAGTTGCTTTAACAGAATTTGCAAAATCCTTTACCGATGAAGGTACTGGTTCATTGATTGTTACAGGATCAATGCTAATACCTGTAATTTCTGCGTTTGAAATTTTTATCGTCTGGTCTTCAGGCAGTTCAAGAGTGTAAGATATTTCATTCGAATTAACATTACCACTTATTTGCGCGTTTATAGTTGAAGGTAAAGAAATTCCCCCAAATGGTAATACGATTCCACCTGAAAGAGAAAGATTGTTACTTCCAAACGTGCCTGATACAGCTGTAAGTGTTACTCCGCTTAGTTTCAACAACATATAACCACTGTCGTTGGTAAAACTTACCGATTGGACATTGCTTGGCAAAGGTACGGTTACATTTAATGGGTAGTTTTCTATCTTTGTTACATTAACATTTGGTGTGATTGTTATTGAAGGTGGTGTTCTTAAATCTGCACTGACTGTTCCCGACAGTTCTACAACACCGTCGAGCACGATACCGTCACCAACTGTGAATAATTTGGTGCCATCAAATCCTATATTGCATGTTAGATTTAATGAGGAACCAGAACCTATCGTGATTGTTCCTGATTTTGCTGTGTAGCTTTGTGATATATTTCCGCTAAATCCTAATATGTTCAAATTCACATCAACGTTACCACCTAGTGCCAATTTCCAGGTGCCAGTTGTAATCGGTATATTCTGTGTCACGTTGATTGAAATTTTCCCGTCAGAGAGCTGAGTTGTATCAAGGTTCTTAAAGTAGTCCACCTTTTGATTTAAGAACTTCAATGTAGCTTGGGCTAAGCCGCTGCTTGATGAATCGAATTTTATTTTCACGGTTGATGTTTTTTTAATCATAACGTTAGTTAAATTTTTTGTGCCATTCACTGTAATTGGATAGCTTACTCCATCGACTATCATGAATGCGTTAGAAGCGGAAACACCATTGATTGTAAATTGCACATCGACACTTTTCAGATTTGCTTCGCTAAATATCAATGAGTTTAGCACACTTGATGGTAATTCGATAATATTTGTCCCGTTCGCCACAGGCATGGACTGATTTTCAGCAATTGTGAAACTGCCTATATCTACTGCATCAACAGATACTGACTGTTGAATTGGCTGAAGTGTTGGCAATGTAACTTTTCCAGTGACCGTTGAGAGAAAATATGAACTATCGACTCTATACTCAAAACTTTGCTCAAAGCTTTGGAATTCTGTTTGTATGGAATTCTCTATATCTTGTAAAAATGTCCCTGGGCTGTATTCGATGGAAGTTGCGTATTTGATACTTATAGGGTCTGCTTTGACAACAGATAAACCGGGGATACTTTCCTGTAGCAGACTATCTACAAAATCCGATACTTTCAAGTCCAGTGTTGTAATTGGGAACTCCAAATACTTCGTATACTGGACTTTTACCTTCTCAGGTGCTTTCGAAGGTAGTTTCAAACCGCAGGAAAACAAAAAAAGACCAATGAGTACAGCAACGAACACTAAATATAGCTTTCTCATGAATGTCACCTCCTACATAAAAATATGGTATAAATAATTTAGCTTAAAAAAATTGAGGGCAGGACAACTTATGTCACCTTGGCTTTTAAGCCATTTTGGGAGTCTGTTGCCTGCCTTTAACCATGATTAG
>Ga0224486_100360_pt1 | contig 15753 bp, 13 predicted proteins | sample TexhydDE_CT_test_FD_172013 | JGI IMG/M metagenome (GOLD analysis project Ga0224486, IMG submission 172013) | Fracking water microbial communities from deep shales in Oklahoma, United States - hydraulically fractured wells DE_CT_test ...
GCTGGTGGAAAACCGCTACCAGGAGGAAGGCCCCCGGCAGCCGGTGCGGCGGGAGCAGAAGGTGGGCCGCAACGATCCCTGCCCCTGCGGCAGCGGCAAGAAATACAAGAAATGCTGCGGCCGGGCGACAGCAGGTTAAAGCCATCAAAGAACAAGAGGTGAACAGTATATGTATGCCGAACTGTCCCGGGAACTGGAGAACCTGGGCAAACGCATCGAAGAATTGAGGGTTTCTCTTTGACATTGCCCAAAAGGAAGAGGAAATAAAGCGCCTGGAGGAAGCCATGCTAGACCCGGGCTTCTGGAACGACCCGGAACAGGCCCAGCAGGTGACGCAGAAACTGGCCGCCTTAAAGGACCGGGTGGCCCAGTACCGGGAGCTGGCCCGGGTCCAGGAGGACCTGGTTGTTCTCCTGGACCTGGGGGAAGAAGAGGAGGACGAGACGGTGGCCCGGGAGGTGGCCGGGGAGCTGAAGAAGCTGGCCCGGCGGGTGGAGAAGATGGAGCTGGAGGTGCTGCTGAGCGGCCCCTATGACCGGGGGAACGCCATTGTTTCCCTCCATGCCGGGGCCGGCGGCACCGAAGCCCAGGACTGGGTGGAGATGCTCCTGCGCATGTACACCCGCTGGGCGGAGGAAAAGGGCTACCGGGTGACCATCATGGATATGCTGCCAGGGGACGAGGCGGGCATAAAAAGCGTCACCTTTTCCGTGGCCGGACCCAACGCCTACGGCTACCTGCGGGCGGAAAAGGGCGTCCACCGGCTGGTGCGCATTTCCCCCTTTGACGCCGCCGGACGGCGGCACACCTCCTTTGCCTCGGTGGATGTACTGCCCGAGGTGGAGGAGGATGTGCAGCTGGAAATCAGGCCCGAGGACCTGAAAATCGACACCTTCCGCTCCAGCGGGGCCGGCGGGCAGCACGTAAACAAGACCGAGTCGGCGGTGCGCATCACCCACCTGCCCACGGGCATCGTGGTCCAGTGCCAGAGCGAGCGCTCCCAGATTGCCAACCGCAACGCGGCCATGAAACTGTTGCGGGCCAAACTTCTGGACCTGGAGATGAAAAAGAAGGAAGCCGAACTGGCCGCCCTGCGGGGCGAGCAGGGGGAAATTGCCTGGGGCAACCAGATCCGCTCCTACGTCTTTCACCCTTACAGCCTGGTCAAGGACCACCGCACCGGGGTGGAGGTGGGCAACGTCCAGGCGGTGATGGACGGGGAAATAGACGAGTTTATTTCCGCCTACCTGCGGCAGAAGGCAAAGAGTTAGAACCAGTGTGAAGAGCACTGGTTTTTATTATGCCCGGGGGTGGCCTCCTTTTTAATTGCTAAAACCACCAGGAAGGTTCAGGTGAAAGAAGTTCCCTGGTCCACCACATACGGTGCTGTAATTAGATCTAATTATTGCGTCAATTCGAAGAGAAAAATTTTTTTAACTCGAAACATTTTTTTGTTTTTTCAGCAGGAAAAACCGAATTTTTGTCGAAACAACACCTATGTTCAATATATGATTAGTTATCTCAAATATTGAGATAGGGTAAGAGATATCATATATGAAATCAGGACACAAGCCAGGAAAACGCAGTTATACCAATCAATCTGTTGAAAAAACCATCTCAATTTTCAATGCCTTCCGGCTGGACCGGCCGGAGCTTTCCTTTGCCGAACTGCAAAAGATTACTGGTTTCAACCGCAGTACCCTGCACCGTTTTCTGGTCACATTACTGGACCATGGTTACCTGGAATACGACACAGGTGCCGGATTATACCGTTTAGGCATCAGGCTTTTTGAATTAGGTGCCATTGTCATGAAGAACATGGACCTGCGGCGGGTGGCGATGCCCTTTTTAAAGGAATTGGCCGAAACGTTAAATGAAACTGTACATGTTGTCGTAAGGGAGGGCATTGAGGGCATCTATGTTGAAAAATACGAGCCGCCAGGGGCTATGGTTACTTATTCACTGGTCGGCAAACGTCTGCCCTTATACTGTACAGCAGTAGGTAAAGTTTTGCTCGCTTTTCTGGAGGAGGCCGAACGGGTCGATTTACTGGCACAGCTGGTGTTGGAGCGGCGTACCCCGAAAACCATAACAGATAAAGAACAACTAAAAGCACATTTGCAACAGGTTTATAATCAGGGTTATGCCGTAGATGATGAAGAATTAGAAGAAGGTTTAATCTGCGTAGCAGTACCCATTTTTGGTCAGACCCAAAAGATAGTGGCCGCCATGAGCGTGTCGGGTGCAGCGCACAGGATAAAAGCCAAGCTGGCTTCACCTGACGGGAAACTGATAGCTTTGTTGCAAAAAGTAGCTGCCGCCATTTCGCGTCAGCTGGGTTATGTGCCAGAACGTAAGAGTTAGTTAGGAGTCCATCATGGTGATCCATCGCCGCCACCGTGAATGAAAATGGGCTCTGGCAGGCTTACATTTTCGAGGGGGGTGAGAAAACCTGTTATTAATCAGCCAGTAAACTGCACGAAACAGAATACTTTACGGAACAACTTATTTCAACAGGAGGTATTAGAATGCGTAAAAAAATAATGATCCCCGACCTGTATGCCAAATACGAGAAAGGCGAGCCCATTACCATGTTAACAGCCTATGATTACCCCATGGCTTTGTTAGAAGAAAAAGCCGGGGTGGATATTATCCTGGTGGGCGATTCCATGGGCATGACGGTGTACGGTCTTGATACTACCTTGCCGGTAACCCTGGATATGATCATTCGCCATGCCCAGGCCGTGCGCCGGGGTGCACCAACGGCCTTCATTGTAGGCGATATGCCCTATATGACCTATCAGGTGAACAAGGATGAGGCGATCCGTAACGCCGGCCGCCTCATGGCTGAGGCAGGGGTGGACGCGATCAAATTAGAAGGCGGACGGGAGATGGCGGAAACCATTGCGGCTATAGTTAAAGCCACTATTCCTGTAATGGGACACATTGGCTTAACGCCACAGTCAATTTCACAACTGGGTGGTTTTAAGGCTCAAGGGAGAACTGCCGAATCGGCACTTAAGCTGATTGAGGATGCCAAAGCATTAGAAGCCGCCGGCTGCTTCAGTATCCTGGTGGAAGCTGTGCCGCCGGAAGTTAACAAAGCAATTGTCGAAACAGTTAAAATACCTATCATCAGCTTGGGTTCCGGTGTCTATGGTGCCGGTCAGTGCCTGATCGTCCACGATATGCTGGGCTTCTTCGATCGCTTTACACCCAAATTTGTTAAGAAGTATGCCAGTTTGAATGCAGAAATAGTAAAGGCTCTGGAAGCTTATGTTGCCGACGTTAAGGAGAAAAATTTCCCCGGTCCTGAACACGTTTACCCCATGAGCCAGGAAGAAGTGGAAAAGTTCCTGGCCGAGCTGAAAAAATAAAAAGACAAGGAGGAATAGTTATGCGTAAGCATAAGAAGCTAATTGCCCCGCTATTAGTGCTGGCCTTGTTGGCGCTGGCTTTGACAGGCTGCGGCGGTGCCAATACTGGCGGTAAGACGGACGCAGCAAAAAGCAGTGACAGCGATCCCATCACGCTGAAAGTAGGTCACGTATTAGCACCAGACCATCCCTATAATTTGGGGCTGGAGAAGTTTGCTGAGCTGGTAGACCAGAAGACCCAGGGTAAGGTCAAGGTAGAGGTTTTCCATAGCTCTCAACTGGGTAATGAGCGGGAAATGATTGAAGGCTTGCAAATGGGTACGGTGGATATGGCCCTGGTTTCCACCGCACCTTTGATGGGATTTACCAAGAAGTTCATGGTCTTCGACCTGCCCTATATCTTTGAGACCCGGGAACATGCTTACAAAACGTTGGACAGTGAATTTGGTCAGGAACTGCTCAAGTCCCTGGAAGAAAAGGGTATTGTGGGTCTGGCCTATTGGGAAAATGGCTTCCGCCATTTAACAAACTCTGTCCGTCCCGTAGTGCACCCCTCTGATGTTAAAGGCTTAAAAATTCGTACCATGGAGAATAAAGTGCACATGGAATCATTCCGGGTTCTGGGTGCCGACCCCACGCCCATGGCTTTTGGCGAATTGTTTACCGCCTTACAGCAAAAGACTGTTGATGGCCAGGAAAACCCGCTGGCTCAGATTGAAACATCGAAGTTTTATGAGGTTCAGAAGTATCTCTCCATGACCGGTCACTTCTATGCCCCGGCACCGCTATTGATTAGCAAGCAAAAGTGGGACTCCATACCCGCTGATTTGCAGGATAAAATTAGGAGTGCTGCCATTGAAGCGAGAGATTACGAGCGGGGACTCGTTCAGAAGGCTGACACCGAGCTAAAAGAAAAGATCAAGTCCCGCGGCATGCAGGTAATTGAAGTTGACATTAATGAGTGGCGTGAAGCCATGTCGCCGGTATACCAGATGTTTGAAGCTGAAATTGGCAAAGATGCGATTGAAAAAGTCAAAAGCTATAAATAATTTGGGTATGGATTAACTGAGCAAAAGTCATACGTGTTCGGTTTACCAAATAGTTCATTTAAAACTATTTAACACCTGGGAATTAGCTCATAACCAGGTAAAGTATAACTTTTCTTTGGAGCCAGCAACTGCATGAGGTTAAGTCACCGGTAGGACAATGGTCATATAACCACAAATAGGGATTTTAATTACCAGGGATAAAGTACCACCTTTGGATGTCAATGGTATATTGCGGGCTTAACCGAACACGTATGGAGCAAAAGTAGTGACGGGGCACGGTCTCCGTGCCCCCGACTAACTCTTATTTTAATACCACTGTTTAAGGTAGGTGGGTTTATGCTGGACAGGATAGAGAAGATTATCAAGGAGAGCGGTTCCTTTTTTGCTGGGTTGCTTTTGTCAGCAATGACCGTTGTGGTGTTTTTGCAGGTGGTTTTTCGCTTTGTTATTAAGGGTTCTTTGCCGTGGTCAGAAGAATTAGCGCGCTACCTGATGGTATGGGCCACCTTTATCGGTGCCGGTTTAGCTGCGGCCAATAATGCTCATATTGGTGTCGAATTTTTTGTGAAACTTTTTGGGCCCAGGGCTAGCAAGTTATTTTTAACCTTAACTTATCTCGTTGTTATGGCTACCTCCCTGGTCCTGGTCAACTATTCGTGGGTAATAGTTAATTACCAGATTAAAACCGGTCAAGTTTCGCCAGCTATGGCTATACCAATGGTTATACCTTATCTGGCTTTACCAGTTGGGATAATTTACATGGCCATCTGTTTTACCTTAGCTTACTGCCGCAACATAAAGAATTTTTAAACGTTAAATTCAAGGAGGATAAAGAGTGGGTTGGCTAATATTTCTCTGCTTTGCCATCCTTGTTCTATTAAACGTACCCATTGCATATAGCCTGATTTTATCTTCCATTATCTATATCTGGGCAACGCATTCTGTTCCCGTTCACGTTGTAGCTCAGAAGATGTTTACAGCGGTAGATACTTTTCCCATTATGGCAGTACCCTTTTTCATGATTGCCGGTAACTTGATGGAGAAAGGCGGTGTATCCCGCCGTCTGATTAATTTTGCCAGCAAGCTGGTGGGTTCCCTCCCCGGCGGCCTGGGGATGGTAACTATTCTGGCTTCGATGTTCTTTGCAGCCATTTCCGGCTCTGGTCCGGCTACGGTGGCGGCCATTGGTTCCATTATGATTCCAGCCATGATTAAGGCAAAGTACGATGAGGGTTTTGCTACCGCCCTTCAGGCTACATCTGGTTATATTGGCGTCATTATTCCGCCCAGCATTCCCATGGTAACATTTGGAGTGGTGACAGGTGTTTCAATTGGCTCTTTGTTCTTATCAGGATTTTTGCCGGGTTTTTTAATTGGCCTGTGTTTGATGGGCATTACCTATGTGGTGGCAAAAAGAAATGGCTATATTGATCGGCAAACCGTATCATTAAAAGAACTGCTCGTTGCTTTTAAGGAGGCAGCTCTTGCGCTGTTAATGCCGGTCATTATTTTGGGCGGCATTTACGGCGGTGTATTTACGCCTACAGAGGCAGCTAACGTGGCGGTAATCTATGCCATTATTGTTGGTGTGTTTGTCTATAAAGAACTTACCTGGAAGGAAGTTTTTCAAATCATTTCCCGTTCATCCATTAGCTCGGCCATAGTGCTGTTGATAATCTCTACCGCTGCGGTCTTTGGCTTGATTTTGACCCGGGAGATGATCCCCAACCAGGTAGCCAATATGATGCTTGAGATCGCCGGGAACAAGTATGTATTATTGTTGCTAATTAACATAATGTTGCTAATTGTTGGTACCTTTATGGAAACCAACGCGGCAATAATTATTTTGGCGCCCATCTTCTACCCGGTAGTTGTCCAAATGGGAATTGATCCCATCCACTTTGGTTTGCTTATGGTGGTTAACCTGGCCATTGGTATGATTACACCGCCCCTGGGTGTAAACCTGTTTGTTGCTTCCAGCATGACCAAATTGCCCATTGAAAGAATAGTGAAGGCGAACTGGGGCTTCTTAATTGCTTCTCTAATCGCTTTACTGCTTATTACCTACTTCCCTTCCATCAGTCTGCTCTTACCAAAGATCTTTATGAAGTAGGCATAAATAAATAGGCAATATGAAGTAGTCGAGATGAAAGAAGGAAGGGCTATGCATAGCAACGTTGAGTTGTTCCTGCGCGCACTGCGCCAACATTTCCGGGTTGACCAGTTAGTGGTAAACAAAGAGGTACTAAGCCTCTATAGTTATGACAGTTCCCATTATTTTGGTCAACCCGCCGCTGTCTTTTTCCCTGAAAGCACCCAGGATGTAGCCACTTTTTTCATTCTGGCTGCAAAGTTCAAAGTAGAAGCGCTGCCCCGGGGTGCAGGGACCAACTTGAGCGGAGGAACTGTCCCTCAGCGGAGAGAGGTTGTTCTTTGCCTGACCCGCATGCGGCACATTTTGGCTATTGATTGGGAGCGGGAGTATGCTATTGTTCAGCCGGGGGTAACCAATTTAGAGTTACAAAGGGCTGTTGAGGCCAGGGGCTATATGTTTGCACCCGATCCGGCCAGTATGAACGTGGCAACCATTGGCGGTAATGTGGCCGAAAATGCCGGCGGCATGCGGTGTGTTAAATATGGCGTCACCCGTGATCATGTCCTGGGTCTGGAACTGGTTACTCCTGAAGGCAAAATACTCCGCCTGGGCAAGCTGGCGCAGTTAGACGGTGGGTATGCCATTAACAGCTGGGTAAATGACGCGAACCTGGTAGACCTGATAGTTGGTTCGGAAGGAACGCTGGGTGTGGTGACCCAAATTATGGTCAAGCTGGTTAGAAAACCAGTAGCCTGCAAAACCCTGCTGTGCAGTTTTAATGATCTCCGTCAGGCAGGAGAGGCGGTAAGTGAGATAATTAAGGCCGGGATTGTGCCTACCGCCATGGAAATAATTGACCAGAAGCTTACCCACGCCATTGATGACTTTGTAGGCCTGGGTCTGCCGCGGGATACCCGGGCCCTGCTCCTGATTGAACTGGATGGGTGGGAGGAGGAAGACTTAAACGCCCAGGTAAACCGGGTAATGCTGATATTGCGAGCAAATGAGGTGACGAGGGTTGATGTTGCCACAGACAGTAAAGAAAGGGATCAAATATGGCTTGCGCGGCGTTCAGTAAACGGGGCACTGGGTCGAATTAAGCCATATTACGTGGTTCAGGATGTTACCGTGCCGCGCCATAAAGTAGCGGCCATGATTAAAAAGGTAGAAGAGATTGGGCAAAAACATGGGGTTACCATTGGCCTTTTAGCCCACGCAGGGGATGGCAACTTGCATCCTCACCTGCTTTACAGCGACCGGGAGCGGGAAATGCCGCAAGTTGAGGCGGCAGCGGAAGAGATTTTTAAGGCGGCAGTTGAGTTGGGAGGAACCCTTTCGGGTGAACACGGAATTGGCATGGAAAAACGTCCCTATCTCAAGCTGGTATTTAAGCCAGCTGAATTAGAATTCTTAAAGGCAATTAAAGAGGCATTTGACCCGTCCTGGTTGTTAAACCTGGAGAAAGCAATTTAAACTCAATTGTAGGTGAAAGTAATGAAGGCAACTGGCATCATGGCGCGGGAATTTAACCTATCTAACGGCCTGGAAGTCGCCGTTTATTACCCGCAAGATGAAAAAGAAATACGGGAACTGCTTAAAATGGCCGAAACTTCCGGGCGTGAAATTTGCCCCGTGGGTAATTTGACCAGGTTAACAAGATACATCTCACCCGCAAAACTTAAGCATGACCGGTATATGCTGGTCAGCATGAGTAAATTTAACCGCATTATAAGCTATATCCCGGAGAATATGGCTTTAATTGCCGAAGCCGGTGTAACTTTAGGTCAAATTTTAGAGTTAACATGGCCACAAGGGCAGTTTTGTCCTGCTTTATTGTTTTTGCCGGCACAGGCTACGCTGGGTGGTACGGTGGCCTCTAATCAAAAGCACCTGCTCGAGCACGTCTATGGTAGCATTGCCAACTATATGGGCGGGATAGAACTTATTTCAACCTATGGGGTGCTCAATTTTGGCGGCGCTAATGTTAAAAACGTAACCGGTTATGAGGTCAGCCGCTTTTTGGCCGGTTCTAGAGGCGTGTATGGATTTATTAGCAAGGTAACGCTTTTTTTAAAGCCGGTTCCTGATGAGATGGTTTATATTCTTTGGAAAGTTCCTCATGCGCAAGCTATCTTCAGCAAACTGGCAGAACTTAAGCGGGTGCTGTACTCTCTTAAAGGTTGTTGGGTTTGGCCGGATGCAAACCAATTATATAATGTACTATTTGCCCTCTTTGGTACCACAGGCCAGGTCGAAAAAGAGCAGGGGCAAGTTATACAGGCTTTGGGACCAGATGCCTTTCCCATTGCGGCACCAGAAATTCAAGCGGAATTGTTTTCTCTAAACGAAAAGAAACACCAGGCCAAGGTAATTGTTTGGGATAAACAGCAAATAACTAACTTCGTTAACCGGCGTGATTTTGTTTTGTATGATTACCTGAGCGGGGAACTATTTACCAATAGCGTTCCCGGTGAAACAGCTGGGGTTAAGTATGATGATCCAATTACCCTGGTCCGCAAGCTGAAAGTCAGATTGGACCCGGCGCAAGTATTTATTGGAGATGAGTTCTATGCTTGAGAAGGAGCAGGTTTATAAGGAGCTGTTACGTTGTAACAAGTGCGGTGGATGCCAGGTTATTTGTCCCACCTATAAAGCTACTTATTATGAAGGAAATGTGGCCCGGGGGCGCCTTTTTCTGGTGCGCAAATACCTTGAAAGTGGTGAGCAGGCTTTATTGAAAACGCCAGAAATTATCCAAAGCCTGGAGCAGTGCTTGTTATGTGAAAGTTGCACAAAAGTGTGTCCGTCCGGGGTTCGCACGGCAGAGGTGGTTTTGTACTACCGCCAGCAGCTATTAGAAGTTAAGGGGGCAAAAAATAAATGGAAGGAAAGGCTTTATCGCCTTGCCTTTTTAAACAAAGCCTTTATACCCCTGGCTGCTAAGCTGGCCTACTATTATCAAAAATTTGGTGTGATACCTGACCCTTACCAGCTAAGGTCATTTTTAAGCCAGTATCTTGATGGCCAGGTGTTAAGGGATAATCCCGGAACGGGCATAACACTGCCTGCCACCGGACAACGTAAATACAAGGTTACTTTCTTTGTGGGCTGTGCCAGTAATACTTTTTACCACAGGGCGGCCCTGGCGGCTATCAATTTGCTTCGCCGCTGGGCTGACGTAACCCTGCTGGACAATTACTGCTGTGGGGCACCACTTTTAAGTTTGGGTGCTGTGGATGGCTTTCGGGAGGTGGCAAGCCGCAATTTGGAGCTCATTAGCCGGGAGCAAACTGATTTTATTGTCACCGACTGTTCCACCTGTGCCAGCGTTTTAAAGCAGTACCCTGCAAGGTTGGGCGTTGCCGTGCCGGTCATGACAAAGCTCAGGGACCTGGTGGAAATCCTGATCCAGGAGCGGGAGCACCTGTCCCCAGTTAAAGGCAGTGGGAGACAAAAGTTTACTTTTCATTATCCCTGTCATCTGGCCAGAGGGCAAAACCTGAAGGAGCCAACCCAAAAACTGCTCGATGACTTATTTGGCTCATCCTACCAGCCTCACCTGGAGGATGATAGCTGTTGCGGTGGGGCGGGTACTTTCGGCGTTTTACACCGTGATCTTGCGCAAAAGATCACGGCAGTCAAGCTGGCCAATATCCAGAACAGCGGGGCAACGCAGGTTGTTACTTCTTGCCCGGCCTGCTTAATGCAGTTAGGTGCCGTGGTCAAAAGATTGGCACTGCCGCTGGTGGTAAAACCTTTAGCCGTATTTTTAGAGGAAGCAATGGGGGAGAGCAGATGAAGCTTAACTTTTACCGCGTGCAGGATTTAGAGGTGCCGCCCAGTTTATCGCTTGAGGAGATCCGGACAAAAATTAGCCAGGGCCTCAAACAGTACTTCGGGCAGCAAGATTTTTCAGGCAAAAAAATTGGCATTTTAGTAGGGAGCAGAGGGATCCGTAACCTGGCCCTCATTGTAACCGAAACCGTTAAGTACTTTCAAAATAAAGGGGCCAGGGTTTATCTCATACCGGCTATGGGTAGCCACGGCGGGGCTACATCCCAGGGTCAGAGGCAACTGGTAGAACAATACGGCATAACAGAAGCTACTACAGGGGCACAGTTCCTTTCCTCCATGGAAGTGGAGTGTCTTGAGGAAATTGACGGTTTCCCGGTCTATGCAACCAGGGATGCCCTGGCCATGGATGGACTGGTGGCGATAAATAGAATCAAGCCGCATACGGATTATCATGCCCGGCACGAAAGCGGCCTGGTTAAAATGCTGGCCATTGGATTGGGCAAGCAAAAGGGTGCAGAGACCATTCACCGGTATGGTTTGCGTGGTTTGACCGAACTAATTCCTTTAGCGGCTAAAGTGATCTGGGAGAAGCTACCCGTGTTGGGCGGTATCGCCATTGTGGAAAATAAGCTCGATGAGACGGCACTGGTGGAGGTAGTGCCCCGGGAAGCATTTTTTGACCGCGACGCAGAATTATTGTCTTGCGCCCGCCAAATGATGCCCAGGTTGCCCGTGGCGGACCTGGATGTGCTGGTGGTCCGGGAAATGGGCAAAAACATAAGCGGTGTGGGCATTGATCCCAATGTCACCGGTCGTTTCCGGATTGCTGAGTACGGTGAAAAAACCGGGTTGGCCCGCAGGATTGTTGTGCTTGACCTTACCGATGCCAGCGGCGGTAACGCTTTAGGTATGGGTATTGCCGATGTTATAACAGAGAAATTTTACCAAAAGATTGACCTGAAGAAAACATACATAAATACCATCACTTCTACCTTCCTGGAGCGGGCCTTTGTACCAATTGTTGCACCTGGTGATCAAGAAGCTATTAAAATTGCCATTGAAACCTGCGGGCGTTATGTGGACCCCGGGCAAGTGCGCATGGTGGTAATTAAAAATACCCTGGAACTCAAAGAATTTTACATTAGCGAGGCTTTGCGGCCAGAGTTGCCGGAAGGTTATAACATTGTGGAAGGACCGCTTGCAGACGTGTTTGATGCGGATGGGAATTTGCTTCTTGCGTTTTAATTTACTACTTTGAATTTGTTGCCCTGGAGGGTTGGCAAGATGGAACTTAAAAGTCAAATGTTGCGGCAGGTTAATTTTCAGGGTGATGGCCTGCGCATGGGCACGCTCTGGGATGAAAAAGACCTGGCTAAACCCCAGATCTTAATCGATAGCGCCTTTGGAGATAGCCATCCCGGCAGCAAGCACTTAGATAAGCTGGTGGAAGCGGCCAGGATCAGTGTTTACGAGCATCAAGGTAAGCCAATTTGCTATACAGTTACCGATATTTGCGACGGCATGGCCATGGCCCATGACGGCATGAATTACTCCCTGGTTTCCCGGGATATTATGGCTTACATGTATGAAATTCACGCCCTGGCCACCCCTATTGACGGAGCCATTTTTATAGCCAGCTGCGATAAATCCATTCCTGCGCAGTTGATGGCCATACTCCGGGTTAATTTGCCGGCCATACAGGTGCCCGGCGGTTCCATGCTGAGCGGGCCGGGCTATATGTCGTCTGAAATCCTGTACGGCTGCGGTGACCAGGTTCTTAAAGGCAAAATGGGATTAAGGGAACTGGGATATTACACCCGTAACTGCTGTCCAAGCGCCGGGGCATGCCAGTTTATGGGGACAGCCAGCACCATGCAGTGTATGAGTGAAGCGCTGGGGTTGGCCCTGCCCGGCAGTGCTCTGGTTCCGGCATATTCTAATCTGATTGGGCGGTATGCCCGGCAGGCTGGCCGCCAATTAATGGAACTGGTCAGGCAGAACTTGCGGCCGCGGGACATTGTAACTCATAAAAATATCGAAAATGCCATTATTGTGCACGCGGCCATCTCGGGGTCCACCAATGCTTTGCTGCATCTACCGGCCATAGCAAAAGAAGCGGGCATTAAAATAGACCCCGATTTATTTGACCGGGTTAACCGGAAAGTTCCCGTTCTGGTTAGTTTAAAAACCGGTGGCCAGTGGCCAACTGAGCTATTCTGGTATGCCGGCGGTGTTCCCGCCATCATGCGTGAATTAAGGGATTTCTTGCACCTCGATGCCTTGACCGTGACTGGCAAGACGGTAGGGGAAAACTTGCGTGAACTGGAAGAAAGCGGCTTTTTTGCCGAGGTAAATAGTTACCTGATAAACTATAATTTAACTCCCAACGCTATAATAAAAACCTGTAACAATCCAGTTAAACCGCAGGGCAACATAGTTATTTTGAAAGGTAACCTGGCTCCCGGAGGAGCGGTAATTAAGACCGCCGGGCTGGCGCCGGAAATGCACCGTTTTACCGGCCGGGCCCGGGTTTTCAACAGCGAAGAAGACGCTGTTGCCGCCCTGCTGGCCGATCAAATTGTTCCAGGAGATGTTATCATCATCCGGTTTGAAGGGCCGCAGGGATCCGGTATGCCTGAGATGCTGCGGATGACGGAGGCGTTGTATACCAGACCTGAATTAGCGCAGCAGGTTTTGCTCATCACCGATGGTCGTTTCTCAGGTGCTACCCGCGGTCCTGCTGTGGGGCATGTAACGCCGGAAGCTTATACAGGTGGCCCCCTGGCTTATGTCAAAGACGGTGATTTAATCCGCATGGATATACCTGCCCGTAGATTAGACGTAATTGGTACTGAAGGACAGGTAAAAGAACCGGCGGAAATCGAGGTCGTTTTAAGAGAACGAAGCAAAAATGCCGTGCTGCCGCAAAAAGAAAGCACGGGTGTTTTGAGTTTATACCGCCGCCTGGCAACATCTGTGGCCGAGGGGGCAACCATCGGGTAAAGATAAGGGGAGAGAAGATTTGTACGAGGTAATTGTAATAGCCGACGACTTTACAGGCGCCAACGATAGTGGAGCCCAGCTTGTAAAGCACGGTTACCTTACAGTTACGGTAATGGATAAGGACGATATACAAAGGTATGAAGGTATGGCAGACGCATTGGTAATAGATACCGAAACCAGGAACATTCCTGCTCTGGATGCCTACGAAAAACTTAAAGAGATTTCCAGGGTGGTAAAAGAATATAAAGCGGCCATAGTGTATAAAAAAATTGATTCCACTTTAAGAGGCAATATCGGTATGGAGCTCAACGCTCTTAGAGAGGTTTTTGAGCCGGAATTCACCGTATTTGCTCCGGCCTTTCCTAAAAACGACCGTACCACGCAAGAAGGCATTCATTTTTTGAGGGGCATCCCGGTAGATAAAACTGAACTGGTCAGGGACCCGAGAGCTCCCATTGCCACTTCCAACATAAGGGAACTCCTGGAAAAAGAGCTGTGTGTCAAAGTCAGGCATATCACTTTAAAGGAAATACGGCGGAACTTGGAATCGGTTCTGCTAAGAGAACTCAAAGATAGTGATACTTTTTCTTTCGATGCGGTGAGCGATGATGATCTGATAAAGATAGCAAGGGGTGTGTTGAATTTAAATAGAAGAACGCTCTGGGTAGGTTCCGCCGGTTTAGCGGAAGCCCTGATAAATTGTCATAAAAATAGAATAAGGGTTGGCCCGGTTTTAGTTATAGCAGGAAGTGTTAGCCGGGTCACCCGGATGCAGATTTATAAAGCTCTGGAAGATAGCAACACTGAGCTGGTGAAAGTGGATGTAAAGAAGTCCCTGATCTCTCCCGCCCGGGAAATAGAACAAGTTCGGAATTTGTGTTTGGAGTTTATGAGTTTTGGAAAAAATGTGGTAATTGCTTCGGCACTCGATGAGGATTCCATAAAAGAGGCACTGGAAGCGGGGCGGCAAAAAGGACTTTCCCCGCAAAATACCGGCGAATCAATTTCCGAAGTCCTGGGAGATATCGCCCTTTCAATAGTCAGCCTGAAGAAACCGGCTGGCATGGTTTTAACGGGTGGGGATACGGCTTTTCATGTTGTTAAAAAACTTTCGGCTGGTGGGTGCAGGATAGATTCGGAAATTGAACCAGGACTACCGGAACTGCTGTTGATGGGAGGGCCCTTCCATGGGCTTAAGTTAATCACGAAAGCCGGAGCTTTCGGGAGCAGGGATTCCATATTAAACGCAGTGCGATATTTGAGAGGAGAAGGAAAATGAAACCTCTTGTGGCAATAACCATGGGAGATCCGGCGGGTGTAGGTGCGGAAATTAGTCTGAAAGCTGCAAGTTCCACCCAATTATCTGATCTGGCAAGGATTTTAATTTTGGGTTCCGGGCCTGTACTGGAGTACTACAGGAAATTATTAAAAATATCGTTTCCGTTTAAGGAAATAAAAACGCCGGAACTGTATGAAGACGGGTATATAAACTTCATTTCGGTCAATAAATTATCTTTATCTGATTTCGAAATAGGTAAAGTTTCCCCGGTTTGCGGACAGGCTGCGTATGAATACCTGGAAGTGGGCGTTAAACTCGCATTGGAAGGTAAAATTTCGGCTATAGCTACTGCTCCGATTAATAAAGAAGCCCTCCATAAAGCGGGGCTGGATTATTCCGGTCATACGGAGATCCTGGCAAGGCTTACGGGAGCGGCGGATTACGCGATGATGCTGGTAAGCGGAACATTAAGGATAATCCATGTTTCTACCCATGTGGCTCTTAAAGAGGCCTGCGAATTAGTAAAAAAAGAAAGGGTATATAAAGTCATAAAACTGGCCGATAAAGCTGTTAAGGCCCTTGGTGTACCGGTTCCCCGAATTGCGGTCGCCGGCCTTAACCCCCATGCGGGAGAAGGGGGCCTTTTCGGCCGTGAAGAACGGGAGGAAATAATGCCTGGAATAGAAAAGGCCCGGGAAGAAGGTGTGCAGGTTTCTGATCCATTACCACCGGACACCGTTTTTTTGAAGGCTTATAAAGGTCATTATGATGCGGTGGTGGCTATGTACCATGACCAGGGGCATATACCGGTAAAAATTCTTGGTTTTGAAACCGGTGTAAACATAACCGTTGGACTACCCATCATTCGTACTTCGGTAGATCATGGCACGGCCTTTGACATCGCGGGCAAGGGAATTGCCGACGAGCGCAGCATGGTAGAGGCTGTTAAAATTGCAGTAAAATTAAATCAGGGTTACAGGAAGTTTCATTGGTGAGAGGAGGGGGTTAGCCGCCCCCTCCTACTCATTATTTCCCACAATTCCTTGATAATATTTCCGCATTCCACCTGTATATTTTAAGTGTGGCGCCACATAAATACTAAATATTTACAGGGAGGAATGAGTAATGAACAAATGGAAGACGAGAATTATATCA
>Ga0224486_100364_pt1 | contig 15664 bp, 17 predicted proteins | sample TexhydDE_CT_test_FD_172013 | JGI IMG/M metagenome (GOLD analysis project Ga0224486, IMG submission 172013) | Fracking water microbial communities from deep shales in Oklahoma, United States - hydraulically fractured wells DE_CT_test ...
AGAATACAAAGAACCTTGGACAGTAAATGCTCTTGCAGATGCTGTGGGGAGAGAAATATTTAAAGATGAAGCTTATATAGAAAAAACAAGGGAATATGTAAATAAAGAAATAGAGTATATGCTTTATGCTTTAAGAAAAATTGATTATTTAGTTGCTTTTGATACAAAAGTAAATTTTATATTGTTAAAGTTAAGAACAGGAAGGGTAAATGACCTTAAACAAATACTTTTAAAAAAAGGAATTCTCATAAGAGATGCTTCTAATTTTAGGTATCTTGATAAAAGCTTTTTTAGAGTTGCTATAAAAAGACATGAAGACAATGAAAAATTGATACAGGCTTTGAAAGAAATAGATATAAAAGATTTAGTAGAAGATAAAGAAAGGGTTGTAATATAATGAGCCTTGTTATGATCACAGGTGGTGCAAGGTCTGGCAAAAGTGAATTTGCTGAAAAATTGGCTTTAGAAAAAGGAGGAAACAGTGTCCTTTATATAGCTACTTCTATTCCTTTTGACGAAGAAATGAAGGAAAGGGTCAAAAGGCATAAAGAGAGAAGGCCACCTTTTTGGCAGACAAAAGAAGTCTACAAAAATTTATATGACGTAATATCAAAAAGCAATGCCAAAGTCGCATTGATTGACTGCCTTACAGTTATGATTACAAACCTATTAATGGAAGTTGACTTAACATGGGAAAAAGTAGAGTTGAAGGAGATTGATAACATAGAAAAGCAAATTGCTGACGAAGTAGATAAGATATTAAGTGCTAAGAAGGATTTTAAAGGGGATATAATTCTTGTGACAAATGAAGTGGGAATGGGATTAGTGCCCGAATACAAACTGGGCAGGATATTTAGAGATATAGCAGGCAGGATGAATAAAAAAGTGGCAGATGCTGCAGATGAAGTTTATCTAATGGTTTCAGGAATACCTCTTAAAATAAAGGGATGATTGAAAGGGATGCAATATCCTTATGGAAGAAATTAAAAGATTGGTACTTGCGATGCAGTTTATGACACGCCTTCCTATACCAATAGAAATTGATGTTGAAAAAAGAGAGTTTTATAGAATAGCATCTTATTTTCCAATAGTCGGAATTGTTATAGGAGGTATCCTTTCACTTTTGTATATTGCTTTAAAGGATTTCTTTTCCCGGGAAATTGTAATGACTTTTATTGTAGCTTTTTCTTATGTTTTAACAGGAGCAATGCATATTGACGGGCTTGCAGATACTTTTGATGGCCTTTTTAGCAATAAGGATAAAAGTAAAATGCTGGAGATAATGAGAGACTCGAGACTTGGCACTAATGGAGTCTTAGCTGCAATTTTTATAGTTGTTTTAAAAATATTATTTCTCACCAATATACACGAAAATATTACTTTAACAGCACTTTTAATTACCCCAATTATTGGGAGATTGTCAATTGTATTTTCTATGATGATAACTAAATCTGCAAGAGGTGGAGAAGGCCTTGGAGGACTCATGCTGGGTAAAGTAGGGATAAGGGAATTTGCCATTGCTTTTGTTATTTCAATTGCTACAAGCTATTTTATACTGCCTTTAGCGGTTTTTGTAAAAATACTTACTATATCGCTTTTTGTTACTTATATTGTATCAAAGTATATTTCGCTGAGAATAGGTGGTATGACTGGGGATACTCTCGGTGCAGTAAATGAATTGGCAGAGCTTACTGCACTCATTTGCTTTGTAAGTGTGTCATTATAAAAAAGGAGAGATTTTTATGGGAAAAGGATTATTAATAATAGCACATGGAAGTCGTGTTGAAGAAACGAGGGAAGCAGTATACCAAGTTATAAATAAAATAAAGAGCTTCAAAATATACAAAGACGTAAAAGCAGGTTTTATGGAATTTAACCAGCCTGATATATCTACTTCCATAAGAGAATTTGTCGAAGAAGGAATTTACGATATCATAGCAGTTCCTATGTTTTTATTTGAAGGAAACCATGTGTTACATGATATACCTGAGGTTTTTGGAAAAGAAAAAGAAAAATATCCGGCTTTAAAGATTAAGTTTGCAAAGTCTATAGGGTATGATGACAGGATCGTAGATATAATGCTTGAAAGAGCGAAAGAGGTAGAATAAAAATTTACTTATGGGAAAGGGTTGTTTTTTATGAATTATATAACTGACCCTAAAGAGATTGAGAAGAGAAGTTTTGAAATAATAAGTAAAAATATTGACGAGATGAAGTTTGAAAAAAGAGAACTTATGATTGTAAAAAGGGTAATTCATGCGACGGCAGACTTTGATTTTGCTCACATAATAAAAATCTCTGATGGGGCAATAGATGCAGGTTTAAAAGCCTTAAAAGAGGGATGTACAATTGTTACAGATACAAAAATGGCTGAAGCGGGAATAAACAAAAAGGCTTTAAAATCTATAGGAGCAAGTGTCAAATGTTACATTGATATGCCACAAGTAGAGGAGCTTTCAAAAACGTATGCCATTACAAGGTCAATGGCATCAATGGTTATAGCTTCAAAAGATGGAAGAAACAAGATATTTGCCATTGGCAACGCTCCAACAGCCCTTTTTAAACTTTGTGAACTCATAAATTCCGGTGAAATAAAGCCTTATTTGATAATTGGCGTTCCTGTCGGTTTTGTTGGAGCAGAAGAAGCAAAAGAAGAAGTGAAAAAACTTGGAGTGCCCTACATAATAACGGAAGGAAGAAAAGGTGGAAGTACAATAGCGGCAGCTATAGTCAATGCTCTTTTGTACATGATGGGTGATTGATACAAAAGACAGGCGCAAAAGTGGGTGGAATTATGGAAGTGTATACAATTAAAGAAGGTAAAAAGCTGAGATACGGCTATACTACTGGCTCGTGTGCGGCTGCTGCCTCAAAAGCCGCTACCTACATGCTTTTTACAGGGGAGAAAATAGACACTGTAGAGATAGATACACCAAAGGGGTGGCACCTTATACTTGATGTTTTAGATGTGACGTCAGGAGAAGGGTGGGTAAAATGTGGCATAAGAAAAGACGGCGGTGATGACCCTGATGCAACTCACGGGCTTATAATATATTCAAAAGTGGAATTAAAAGAGGGAGAAGGAATTGACGTTTACGGAGGAGAGGGAGTAGGAGTTGTCACAAAACCGGGGCTACCCGTAAACCCTGGAAAACCCGCTATTAATCCTGTTCCAATGTCCATGATTTTAAATGAAGTCAAAAAAGTACTGCCAGAAGGGAAAGGTGTAAAAATTACCATAAGCGTGCCAGGTGGTGAAAAGGTGGCTTTAAAAACTTTTAATCCGCGGCTTGGAATAGTTGGAGGAATATCAATACTTGGTACCTCAGGAATTGTAGAGCCTATGTCGGAGGAAGCTTTAAAATCTTCTCTTGAGTTAGAACTTTCTATTCTTTCTGCCGAGGGACATAAAAAGGTAGTTTTTGCTCCAGGAAATTACGGCAAAGATTATGCTATGAAAGAAGGCCTTGAAGAAAGGCTTATCATATCTTATGGGAATTTCTTAGGATTTATGCTGGAAAAAGCAGTAGAGTACGGCTTTACACATGTGGTGTTGGCAGGGCATATAGGTAAACTCGTAAAAGTAGCAGCAGGGATATTTAATACCCACAGCCATGTTGCAGATGCAAGAGCAGAAATAATGGCGGCTTATGTAGCCCATTTTGGTGCAGATAAAAAGACTGTTGACAAAGTTCTGGATTCAAATACAACTGAAGAAGCCCTCGATATAATAGAAAAGGCGGGAGTCAATATAAAAGACTTTAGTCAGTTTATCGCTGACAGGGTCTACATGAAATGTAAGCAGTATGTTTATGATAAATTAAATATCGAAGTTCACCTCATTTCATTGAAAAGAGGCATTATTGCAAAAGCAGGAGAGAAAGTAGAATGGTGACGATTGTGGGAATAGGGCCGGGAAACAAGAAATTCATTACCCCCTATGCACTTGAAAAAATAAAAAAAGCGGATGTGCTAGTGGGAGGCAGGCGCCATCTCAAGGAATTTGAAGATATTGATTGCGAAAAGATTGTGATAAACGCTTCAACAGATTACCAAAGTATAATGAGCAGAGAAGGCAATATTGTCATTTTGGCATCGGGAGAACCTTCTTTGTACGGCATAACCGAAGTGATTTTAAAATATGTGGACAAAAGCCAATTAGAAATAATTCCAGGCATAAGCTCAATACAATACATGTGTGCAAAACTTAAAATAACAATGAATGATTTGACAGTGGTAAGCTTGCACGGCCGCAGTGAGGATTTAGTAAAAAAAGTAAAAGAAAATAAAAAAGTCGCTATTTTTACTGATAATACACATACGCCACAATTTATTGCAGCCTTATTGAAAGAGGGAAATTTGCATGACAGAAAAATACACGTTGGTGAAAATCTGTCTTATGACATCGAAAGGATTTACTCTTTTACAGTAGAGGAACTTTTAAACTGTAATAAAAAATTTGATTTAAATGTAGTGGTGATAACATGTGGCAATACATGACACCGGGAATTTCCGATGAATATTTTATAAGAGGCAGTGTACCTATGACAAAAGAAGAGGTACGAGCTTTGTCAATATCTAAGTTGAGGCTTAAAGAAGACAGCATAATATGGGATATTGGCGCAGGTACAGGTTCTGTTTCTATTGAGGCTGCTTTAATATCAAAAAAAGGTGTTGTTTATTCTATAGAAAAAGAAGAAGATGGGATAAGACTTATAAATGAAAACATCAAAAGATTTAATGTAGAAAATATTGTTGTGGTGGCTGGTGAAGCGCCTGATGCCCTTTTAGATTTGCCATCTCCTGATAGGATATTTATTGGAGGTACAGGGGATAAAATGTATCAAATATTCCAGACTGCTATAACTAAATTAAAAAGAGATGGAATAATCGTAGTTAATGGGATTACGCTAGATACAGCATATTCAGCTAATCATTATTTTAAACAAAAAGGATATAGGGTTGAAACGATATGTGTAAATATTTCAGTTTCAAAAGAAGCAGGAAATAAAACGATGATGATAGCAAGAAATCCTGTTTACATAATAACGGCGAAAAGAGAGGGATAGAATGGCAAAATTATACGGCATAGGAGTAGGACCGGGGGAGGAAAGCCTTATTACTTTAAAAGCTGTAAAAATACTTCAAAAGGTAGATGTGGTGATAGCGCCCACAAGCAAAGGAGAAGGAAGTATTGCTTATGAGATTGCAAAGCCTTATATAAAAGGCGATGTAGTATTTATGGAATTTCCCATGACCTACTCAAAAGAAGACCTCAAAACAAAGTGGGAAGAAAATGTTAAAAAAATCAAAGAGTTGCTTGATGAGGGGAAAGACGTAGCTTTTATAACAATAGGAGACCCCATGATTTACAGTACCTACATATACATTTTAAAGGGAATTGAGGATTACGAAGTAGAGACGATTCCTGGAATTACCTCCTATAGTGCAGCCGCCTCAAGGTTAAATATCCCAATTGCGGAGGGAAACGAGACTTTTGCAGTGATTTCATCAGGAGATGTGACGGAAATTTCAAAAGTTCTTGGTATGTTTGATAACGTGGTATTAATGAAAATTTCGAGAAGATACGAGGAAATAGTAAATCTTCTAAAAGAAAAAAGCTTCAAAGGATACCTTGTGATAAAGTGCGGCCATAAAGAGGAAAAAATATCCTACGACCTTGATAGATATATAGGGAAAAAGATAGATTATTTGTCACTCATTATTGCAAAGAAGGTGAAGTAGCCGTGATTTATTTTATTGGTGCAGGACCAGGAGACCCTGAACTTATAACATTAAAAGGGATGAAAATAATACAGGCTTGTGATGTCATCATATACGCAGGGTCACTTGTCAATAAAGAGATATTGAAATACGCAAAACCAGAGGCTGAAATTTACGATAGCGCTTTAATGAACCTTGATGAAATAATTGAGCTTATGGTAAAATCTTATAATGAGGGGAAAGATGTAGCGAGAATACACACAGGAGACCCTGCTATTTACGGTGCCATACATGAACAGATTGTGAGGCTGGAAGAAGAAAATATAGATTATGAAGTAATTCCCGGTGTTAGTTCTTTTTTGGCAGCAGCGGCAGTTTTGAAAAAAGAGCTGACGATTCCTGAAATAACCCAGACGGTTATTATAACACGAATAGGCGGAAGGACAAAAGTACCTCCAAAAGAAGACTTAAAAGATTTATCCCGCCACAAAGCTACAATGGCGATATTTTTAAGCGTGCAGGACATTGACAAAGTTGTTTTAGAGTTGAAAGAGGGTTATGAAGAGACTACACCTGTAGCAGTTGTGTACAAAGCTACTTGGGAAGACCAAGTGATTATTACAGGTACTCTCAAGGACATTTCACAAAAGGTCAAATCAAAGGGAATAAATAAAACAGCTATGATACTTGTAGGAGATTTTTTAAAAGATGTAAAGTCTTATTCAAAGCTTTATGATAAGGAATTTTCTCATAGCTTCAGGAAGAAGGAAGATTTATGAGAATAGCGATAATCGCTCTTACAAAAAACGCATCAAAGTTGGCGAATGAGATTGGCACAAAATTAAAAGGGGATGTGTATGTAAAAGAAAAATACACAACCCCTGAAGGTTACGCAATAGAAGGAGATTTTATAGACTTTGTCCATAAAATATTCAGAAAATATCAAGGGTTGGTCTTTGTAATGGCTACAGGGATTGTGGTAAGGGCAATTGCAGGGGTTGTGAAGGATAAATTTACTGACCCTGCTGTTGTGGTAGTAGACGAAAAAGGGAAGTTTGCCATAAGCCTTTTGTCCGGACATGTGGGAGGTGCAAACAGACTTGCGCTCAAAGTGGCTTCTATAATTGGAGCGCAGCCTGTCATAACAACTGCAACAGATGTAGAGGGAGTCATATCCCTTGACGTTATTGCTAAGGACTACGGGTACCAAATTGAAAATAAAGAAGATTTAAAAAAGGTTAGCGCTGCCTTTGTAAATGGAGAAAATGTACGTTTTATTCTTGATGAAGATGCAAAGAAAATACCTATGCTAAAAGATTATGTAAAAAACAGAGATGACCGTCAAGTTGACGCTTTTGTTTACATAACTGACAAAGAAATAAAAAAACCGTTAGGAAAACCTTATGTCATATTAAGGCCTAAAAATATAGTTATTGGCTTAGGATGCAAAAAAGGAATAGCTTTTGAGGATTTGTTTCTCTTTGTCAGTGAAACCTTTAAAAAGTTAAATTTAAGCTTAAAAAGCATCAAGTCAATTGCTACTATAGACATAAAAAAGGAAGAAAAAGGGATACAGCAGTTGGCAAAATTTTTGAAAGTTCCTCTTGTGTTTTACACAAAAGAAGATTTAAAAAAAGTAGAAGATAAATTTCCTATCTCGGATTTTGTTTTTCATACCGTGGGAGTTGGAAGTGTTGCAAGGCCTTCTGCTTATTTAGCTAGTAGCGGTGGCAAAGAGATAGCATATCTTAAGAAGAATGGGATGACACTTGCCATATATAAGAAAGAAGGATTGACATGGGATGGATTAAAGTCGTGGGAATAGGTCCCGGTGATATAAATGACATGACTCTTAAAGCCTACAATGTCTTAAAAGAATGTGATGTAGTCGTAGGATATACTACTTATATAAACCTTATTAAACCTTTAATTGAGGACAAAGAGGTAATTTCATTAGGGATGAGAAAAGAAATTGACAGGGCTAAAAAAGCTGTGGAGTTAGCTTTACAAGGTAAAAATGTGTGCATTGTGTCAAGCGGTGATGCAGGCATATATGGCATGGCAGGGCTTATGTATGAGGTTGTCCATAAAGAAAACATAGATTTAAAAATAGAAGTAATACCAGGAGTAACTGCTCTAAATGCTGCGGCAGCTATACTGGGAGCACCTGTAATGCAGGATTTTGCAGTTATAAGTCTTTCAGACCACTTGGTACCTTGGCAGGTGATAGAAAAAAGATTGGCTCTTTCAGCACAAGCTGATTTTGTAATTGTCCTTTACAACCCTAAGAGCAAAGAAAGGCCGGAAAACCTTATGAAAGCCCAGAAAATTATTATGAAATACAAAAAAGAGGATATCCCTGTAGGAATAGTAAAAAATGCTTCAAGAGAGGGACAACAAGTGATAATCACCACTTTAAAAGAAATGGCAAATTATGAAATTGACATGAGGACGATTGTAATAATAGGGAATGAAAGTACTTATGTAGAAAATGGCAAAATGGTAACGCCGAGGGGATATGTACTGTGATACTGGTTTTGGCAGGTACAAAAGACGGAAGGGAGATTGCAGAAAGATTAAAGCTTAAAGGTTTTGAGGTTATAGCAAGTACAGTGACAGATTATGGTGCAAGTCTTTTTAGTGAGGGAATTAAAGTTCACAAAGGGGTACTGGATGAACTAAGCCTCATTGATTTTATTTATAAAAACTATATAGACGTTGTAGTTGATGCGACTCATCCTTTTGCAAAAGATGTAAGCATAAATGCTATAAATGCCTGTAACAAAACTGGTATCAAGCATATAAGGTATGAAAGAGAAAGTCTATATTACTACAAAGCGATTGTAGTTAAAAGTTTTGAAGAGGCAGCAGAAGAATGTAAAAAATACGACAGCATTTTTTTGACTGTAGGTAGTAAAAACCTCGAAAAATTTAGGGTTCTCTGGGAAATAGGAAAAAAGGTAACCGTAAGAGTGCTTCCTTCAAGTAGCGCCATAAAAAAGTGTGAAGATTTAGGATTAAAACCCAAAGATATAATAGCGATGGAGGGCCCTTTTACCAAAGAGCTTAATTATCAAATGTTTAAAGAAAGAAATGCGGAAGTGGTTGTGACAAAAGACAGTGGCATTGTGGGAGGAGTATTAGAAAAATTTGAAGCTGCTAAAATGCTGGGTATTCCTGTGATTTTAATAAAAAGGCCTGATATAAATTATCCTATTGTAGTAACAGACGTTGATAGTCTCATAAATGAGGTGACAAAAAGTGGACATAAATAATATTAAGATGGTGGGAGTAGATAAGGATACTCCTTTAGAATTGAGAGAAAAAGTTTCTTTTAAAGATATTGGAGAGGCATTAATAAAATTAAAAGAGTTGGGACTGGAGGAGGTTGTAATACTTTCCACCTGTCACAGAAGTGAAATTTATTTCTATTCACAAAAAATATCCACGGATGAAGTAAAAGATTTTTTCATAAATTACTTTGGCTTAAAAGAAGATTTCATAAAATATTTAAGGCAAATTTACGGACTTGATGCAGTGGAACACATTTTTAGAGTTGCCTGTGGACTTGAATCTATGGTAGTAGGTGAAGACCAAATATTGTCACAGGTGAAGGAGGCTATAGATACCGCACAGACTTTCAACTCTTCCGGAAAGATACTTTTTAAACTCTTTAGGGATGCAGTAACTCTTGGGAAAAAAGCTCGTACAGATACGGGTATAAAAGATCTGGCTTTGTCTATAAGCTATATTGCAGTTAAATTTGTTCAAGAAGTATTTGAGGATATAAAAGGCAAAAAGGCTTTTGTGATAGGTCTTGGCGAGATGGGGCAAAATGCTATGAAAAATCTTTTAGATAAAGGTGCTGATGTATTTGTTACAAACAGGACTTTTTCAAAAGCTATTGAATTAAAGGAGCAAATTCCACAGATAAATATTGTACCTTATGAAGAGAAGTACCTGCACATTGCCAGTAGTGATATTGTGATAAGTGCCACAAATGCTCCTCATTATACGATAAGTTATGAAAAGTTTAAAGAAGTTTACAATGGAAGAAAAATTTGTATGGTAGATATAGCTCTTCCTAGGGATATAGACCCAAGAATTGGACAAATAGAAGGGATAAGTCTTTATACTATTGACGATCTAAAAAAGACAGCGGAGGAAAACAAAAAGGAGAGGCTTTCACTTATTCCCGTTATTGAAAAAATGGTGAAAGAGGAAGTGGATAAATTTGAAAAATGGTACAAAACACTTGAAATAGAGCCTTATATAAAAGAAGTAAGTAGATATGCCAATGAAGTTTATAACACAGAATTTCAAAGAATTGTAAATAAATTGACTGACGTATCTGAAAAAGACAAGGAAAATATAAAAATCGCTTTAAAAAGAGTTGCAAATAAAATGGCTAATAAAATGATAACATACCTTAAAGAAAATGCATATTAGAATCTGGAGGGAAAGATGAAAAAAGTTATAAAAGTCGGCACAAGGTCAAGTGAATTGGCTTTAAAGCAAACTGCAATGGTTATAAATGAAATAAAAAAGTTTAGGCAGGATTTTGAATTTGAAATAGTAAAGATAACCACACAGGGGGATGCATTAATTGACAAACCTGTTAGTGAAATAGGGGGAAAAGGGGTTTTTGTAAAAGAAATAGAAAGTGCATTGCTCAAAGGCGAAATTGACATGGCAGTCCACAGCATGAAGGACATGCCTTATGAAATACCTAAAGGGCTCAAGCTCATGGCAGTTTTAAAAAGAGAAGACCCAAAGGATGTGTTTGTTTCAAGAGATGGTACGCAATTTATGGATTTAAAAGAAGGGGCTAAAATTGGGACCAGCAGTTTAAGAAGGCAAGTGCAGCTTAAAGCTTTAAAGCCAGACATACAGATTGTTCCAATAAGAGGTAATGTGAGGACGAGGCTCAAAAAAATGGAAGAACTAAACCTTGACGGCATTGTTTTGTCAGCGGCGGGTTTGCACAGGTTAGGATTGGAGAATATTATTACTGAATATTTTCCACCTGATGTAGTTGTACCAGCACCTTGTCAGGGAATTCTTGCAGTAGAAATTGCAGAAAGTTTTGATAATATATTTCAAGAGTTTTATCCCTACATTGTTGATAGAAAAACATTTTTTGAGGCTTCTGTTGAAAGGGAACTTCTAAAAGCCTTTGGAGTTAATTGTAGACAGCCTTTTGGTGCCTATGCCCAATACAGAAAAGAGGAAGACGAAGAAAAAATAAACATAAAAGTTGCTTATCAAAAAGAGAATAAGCTTTTAAAAAGTGAAGTGACTGGCTTAATTGAAGAAACCGATAAAATGATAGAAAAGCTTATTGAGGAATTTGGAGGTATATGATGTCAGGGATTGTATATTTGATCGGAGCAGGACCTGGAGATATTGGGCTTTTAACATTGAGAGCAGTCGAACTAATAAAAAATGCAGATGTGCTGGTGTATGACAGGCTCATTAATGAAGATATTTTAAAAATGGCAAAAAAGGATGCAGAGCTTATTGATGTTGGAAAGTTTCCGGATAATCACAAAGTACCTCAAAGTAAAATAAATGAAATAATTGCGAAAAAGGCCCTTTCTGGCAAAAAAGTAGCAAGAATTAAAGGAGGAGACCCTTTTGTATTCGGAAGAGGTGGCGAAGAATCGGAATATCTTACACAAAAAAGAATACCTTATGAGGTAGTGCCAGGCATAACATCTGCAGTGGCTGTCCTATCCTATGCAGGAATTCCTGTAACCCATAGAGATTTAAGTTCGTCATTTCACGTAATAACGGGTCATGAATGGAAAGGGAAAGATAAAAAACTCGATTGGGAGGTCATATCAAAACTCGATGGGACACTTGTATTTCTCATGGGGATAAAAAATATAGAAAAAATTGTGAAAAAACTTCTCAATTACGGCAAAGACCCTCATACACCGGCAGCAGTAATAATGGAAGGTACTACTCCAAACCAAAAAGTTGTGACTGCAAAACTCATTGATATTTCAAGTCTTGTACGAAAAGAAGGAATAAAAAATCCGGGAGTTTTTGCTGTAGGAGATGTTGTAACATTAAGGGACAGATTAAAATGGTACGAAAACAAAAAGCTTTTTGGAAAAAGGATTTTGCTTACAAGGACCTATGAACAGTCACAGCAGATGAAAAAAATTTTGAGCGAAGAGGGAGCAGATGTTGTTGTTTGTCCTACTATTAAAATCACGCCGTTTTTAGATAATATAGTAAAGTTTTTGGAAGAAATACATAAATTCGATTATGCTGTATTTACAAGTGTAAATGGCGTTTGGAGTTTTATTGAAGCTTCCCGAGAAAAAAGGTTTGATTTAAGAAATTTAAGTATTAAAGTAGTAGCGATAGGGAGTAAGACTGCGGAAGCTTTAGAAAATATTTTTATATATCCAGATATAATTCCTGAGGAATACACTTCATACTCTTTGGCAAATGCACTTAAAAAACATGTTGAAGGAAAAAACATAGCGCTTTTGACTTCTCAGATAGGTGGGGATATATTGCTGGAAAGTCTAGGAAATTGTGCTAACGTACAAAAAATTGTTGCATATAAAAATGAACCAAATTATGAAATAAAGGGAAATCTTATAAGTGAACTCCGCAAAGGAGTAGATATTGCTGTATTTACAAGCTCCTCGACTTTTAATTATATGCATCAATTAATAGGAGAGGAAATAAATCATCTAAAAAACTCTAAAATAGCTGCAATAGGACCTGTAACAAAGAAAGCTATAGAGGATAAAGGATTTAATGTAGACATAATGCCAAGTGAATACACAACGGAAAAACTTATTGAAGAAATATTAAAAAACCATCAGAATCTATAAACGGGAGATGAGATCAAATGGATTTGGTAAAAAGGCCAAGAAGGCTTAGGATGAACAGTATTTTAAGGGAGATGATACGAGAAACTTCTTTAGATGTAGGTGACCTTATATATCCTCTTTTTGTTGTGCCAGGAGATAATATAAAAGAAGAGATAGATTCAATGCCAGGTGTTTATCATTTTTCTATAAATTTGCTTGTAGAAGAAGTTAAAGAAGTGCGTGACCTTGGAATTCCTGCTATTTTACTTTTTGGTGTGCCTTCATATAAAGATGAATTGGGGTCAGAGGCTTACAGCGAGGAAGGTATTGTTCAAAAAGCCGTAAGAGAAATAAAAGAAAAAGTGCCAGAAATTGTGGTAATAACAGATGTGTGTATGTGTGGGTATACAATTCATGGACACTGTGGCATTGTTGAAAATGGCCAAGTTGTAAATGACAAAACAGTAGACTACATTGCTAAAATAGCATTGTCCCATGTTGAGGCAGGGGCAGATATTGTAGCGCCTTCTGACATGATGGATGGAAGAGTAGCTGCCATAAGAAAGCTTTTAGATAGTAAAGGATTTGTAAATACACCTATTATGGCTTACAGTGCTAAATACGCTTCCTCTTTTTATGGACCTTTTAGAGAAGCAGCAAATTCTTTCCCACAATTTGGCGACAGAAAGTCTTATCAAATGGACTATGGAAATTCCAATGAAGCTTTAAGAGAAATAGCTCTTGACATTGAAGAAGGAGCAGATATTGTCATGGTAAAACCTGCACTTTCTTATCTTGATATTATAAGGCGGGTAAAGGATAATTTCAATATTCCTATTGCTGCTTATAATGTAAGTGGAGAATATTCAATGGTAAAGGCGGCAGCTAAGATGGGTTGGATTGATGAAAAATCGGTAGTCTTAGAAATACTCACTTCAATTAAAAGAGCAGGAGCAGATATGATTATAACTTACTTTGCAAAGGATGTTGCAAAATGGCTTATTACCCTGTAATGCTTAATATAAAAAACAAAAAATGTCTTGTTGTAGGAGGTGGAAAAGTTGCTCTTAGAAAAATTTTATCCCTTGTTGAAGGAGAAGCTTTAGTCACTGCCATTTCTCCTTCTTTTGATGAAGGAATAATTGAACTTGCAGCAAAAGGAAAGGTGGAACTTATAAAACGTGAGTATCAACAAGGGGATGTAAGGGGATTTTTTGTTGTGATTGCTGCTACAGATGATGAGAAGGTAAATAAACTTGTGGCGTCAGATGGAGAAAAATACAATGTGCTTGTAAATGTGGTTGATGATAAAGACCTTTCTTCTTTTATTGTACCTGCCATTGTAAAAAGGGGAGACCTAATTATTTCTATATCTACAAGTGGCAAAAGTCCACTTCTTTCGAGAATGATAAAAGAAAAATTGGAGTCAATTTTCAATGACGAGTATGAAAAACTATTACAAAAGCTATACCAGAAGAGGATAGAATTAAAGGAAAAAGATTTTGCTGAAGAAGAGAAAATGGCTATTTACAGAAAAATTATTGAGAAAAGCGGGCTGTTAAGAGGTGATTCTGTGAAAACTGATAAATCACAAAAGCTTTTTGAAAAAGCTAAAAAACTTATGCCGGGTGGTGTCAATAGCCCTGTAAGGGCTTTTAAATCAGTAGGAGCTACTCCTGTTTTTATAAAAAAGGGGCAAGGAAGTCATATATGGGATGAAGATGGCAATGAATACATAGACTACGTTCTTTCATGGGGACCGCTAATACTTGGGCATTCACATCCACAGGTGGTAGAAGCTATTAAAAAACAGGCACAACTTGGGACCAGTTTTGGAGCCTGCACAGAGTTAGAAGTTAAGATGGCGGAAAAAGTAATTGAGGCTGTTCCATCTGTAGAAGTTGTCAGAATGGTAAATTCAGGAACAGAAGCCACCATGAGTGCTATAAGGCTTGCAAGGGGGTATACGGGCAGAGACATCATTGTAAAATTTGAAGGATGTTATCACGGACATTCTGACAGCTTACTTATAAAAGCAGGCTCAGGGGCACTTACTTTTGGAATTCCTGATTCAAAGGGCGTGACAAAAGAGGTAGCAAAGGATACAATTATAGCGAGATACAATGACATCAAAATGGTAGAAGACATTTTTAAAGTTTATGGTGAAAATATTGCTGGTGTCATTGTAGAGCCTGTTGCCGGAAACATGGGTACTGTTTTGCCTGATGAAGAGTTTTTAAAAGGATTGAGAGAGATTACTACAAAGTATGGGGCACTTTTAATTTTTGATGAAGTGATGACAGGTTTTAGAGTGTCTTATTCGGGGGCACAAGGATTTTACAACGTCATGCCTGACATTACCACACTTGGGAAAATCATTGGAGGTGGACTTCCTGTCGGTGCCTATGGAGGAAGAGAAGAGATAATGAGGTTGGTTTCTCCTGATGGGCCTGTGTACCAAGCAGGGACTTTGTCTGGCAATCCTCTTGCAATGGCAGCAGGCTTTGAGACTTTAAAAATATTATCTAAAACTTCCAATATTTATGAAGAGTTAGACAAGAAAGCAGAAAAATTGTGTAAGGGGTTAAAAGAAAGCATGGTTCAAAATGGAATTGATGTTACAATAAATAGAATAGGCAGCATGATGTGCATGTTTTTTACGAAAGATGAAGTAAAGGATTATGACTCTGCTTTAAAATCAAACACTGTTATGTATGCCGCATATTTTAGAGAAATGCTAAAAAGGGGTGTATACCTGCCTCCTTCTCAATTTGAGACCTTCTTTTTATCAATGGCTCACACAGAGGAGGATATTGAAAAAACAATTGAGGCTAGTTTTGAAGTTGCAAAAATTATAAGTAAGCAATTAGAATAAGAGACATTTCTATTCATTGACAACCTAATTTATAAAATGATATGCTTTATTTAAAGGAAGAATTGAATAACAAGCAAATACAGGTGCCCAATTTTGCAGTCAAAATTGGGTTAAAAGGGAAGCAGGTGAAAATCCTGCACGGTCCCGCCACTGTGATGGTGAGCTCTTTACATTATGCCACTGTCTGTCACTCAGCGGAGCACGAATTTAACAAATTATATTTCGTATA
>Ga0224486_100365_pt1 | contig 15657 bp, 15 predicted proteins | sample TexhydDE_CT_test_FD_172013 | JGI IMG/M metagenome (GOLD analysis project Ga0224486, IMG submission 172013) | Fracking water microbial communities from deep shales in Oklahoma, United States - hydraulically fractured wells DE_CT_test ...
TCCGGGATCTGGCCCGGAAGGCCGGCAAAGAGATCGACTTTATTATTGAAGGCCGGGAAACGGAACTGGACCGCACGGTTATTGAGGAAATCGGCGATCCACTCATCCACCTGCTGCGCAACGCCATCGACCACGGCATTGAAGAGCCGGCAGCCAGGCTGAAAGCCGGCAAGCCTCGCCACGGCACGGTTCGCCTGCGGGCCTTCCACCAGGAAAACCAGATTGTCATAACCGTAGAAGACGACGGCGCCGGTATGGACCCGGAAAAGATAAAAGCCAGGGCCGTGGCCAGGGGGCTGATCAGTCGTGAGGCGGCCGCCAGGCTTGGTCCCCGGGAAGCCCTGGATCTCATCTTCCTGCCGGGCCTTTCCACCTCAGATAAGGTCACCGATGTTTCCGGCCGCGGTGTGGGCATGGATATTGTTCGTAACCATCTGGAAAAGATCAACGGTACCATTGACATCCGCACCACTCCTGGCCGGGGGACGTGTTTCACCATAAAGCTGCCCCTGACCCTGGCCATTAACCGTTCCCTCCTGGTCCAGGCCGGCGGGCGAGTCTATGCCTTCCCCCTGGCCAATGTGGTCGAAATTATCAGCATCACCCCGGCCGACATCCAGTACGTCCATCGCCAGCAGGTGGTAGTCGTACGCGGCCGGGTGCTTCCCCTCATATACCTGGGTCAAGCCCTGGGCGTGGCCGGGGCTGTACCGGCGGGGGAAAATTATGCCGTAGTTATTGTCGGCCTGGCGGAAAAACAGATCGGCTTTATTGTCGACAACCTTATCGGCGAGCAGGAGATTGTCATCAAGTCCCTGGGGAATTTTATCGGTAAGATACCGGGCATTGCCGGGGCCACCATCATGGGCGACGGCAGCGTGGCCCTGATCTTGGATGTCCGCAGCCTGGTGAATGACCTGGGGGTGGAGGCTAGCCGTGAACTGGCCAGTTAAGGTACTGGTCGTTGACGATTCCGCCTTTAGCCGGCGGTTGCTGATTGACATCTTAAAAGCTGACCCCGGCATCCAGGTAGTGGGTTATGCCCGTAACGGCAGGGAAGCCCTGGAAAAAGTCGCTTCCCTGCAGCCCCAGGTGGTAACCCTGGACCTGGAAATGCCGGTCATGGACGGCCTGACGACACTGAAAAACCTAATGGCCAGCACTCCGGTGGCCGTCATCATGCTCTCCGCCCATACGGCTGCCGGGGCTGAAGTGACCATTCAAGCCCTGGAGCTGGGTGCCGTAGATTTTGTCCTGAAACCGGTAAAACCCGGAGACATAAAAGACCTGGCCAGGATCCTGCCGGAAAAAATTAAGGCTGCGGCCAGGGTGCCGCTAGGGCGTCTCTGCCGGGGTAAACCTTGCCGGGAAATTATCCCGGCACCTTTTATTTCTCCCCGGCGGGACAGTGTAGAGGTTGTAGCCATTGGCACCTCCACGGGAGGGCCGGCGGCGCTGCAGCAGATCCTGACTGCCCTGCCCGGCGACCTGCCTGCCGGCATCGTAATTGTACAGCACATGCCCCCTGGTTTTACCGGCCCCCTGGCCCGGCGCTTAAATGAGCTGGCGGCCCTGGAAATCAGGGAAGCGAGGGCAGGGGATGTTGTCCGGCCCGGACTGGCCCTCATTGCCCCGGCAGGTAAACAAATGCTCCTGGAACGGCACGCCGGCAGCGTCCGGGTGCAGCTGGCTGAAGAGGCTGAAGTGCCCACCCTCTTTAAGCCCTCAGTAGACGTGCTCCTGCTCTCCGTGGCCAGGATATACGGCAAAAGGAGCCTGGGGGTGATACTTACGGGTATGGGGAACGACGGCGTCCGCGGCCTCAAGGCTATTAAGGAGCTGGGCGGTCAGGTTTTAGCCCAGGATGAAGAGACCTGTATCGTCTACGGCATGCCCCGGGCAGCGGTGGAAGCCGGCCTGGCCGATCAGGTCCTGCCCCTGCCGGCCATAGCCGGGGCTATTGTATCCCTGGTTGCGTCGCGCCCTTAATTTCCTGTACTTGCACTGGATATTTACCTGTTCCCGGCCGGGTAAAGATCATTGCTAACTTACCGATATAAAACTTATATAAGCTGAAAAACACCAAACAGGGGTGTAAGAGCTTGAAGATTACAGGACAGGGACCGGTAGTATCCTGGAACCGGGTGCGTGCAGCCTACCAGCAGTCTGCCGGCGTTAAAGGGCAGGATCGAGTGGATAAAGCTCCCGCGAGCGCCGACACCGTCCAGCTATCGGCCGGAAGCAAGCTTATCCGGGAATTAAGGACCCACCTGGAGGAAGTAAATGATACCCGGGCCGGCCGGGTAGAAGCCATCCGTGCCGCCGTAGCCGCAGGAACTTATAACGTATCGCTGGAAGAGTTGGCCGGCGCCATCTTGAAGGAGATAGGCCGGTGAGGGAACTGGCAACAGTGTTGCAGGCAGAGCTGGATGTAGTGCGGGAACTGCTGGCAGTTTGCCGGCAGGAGCAGGACGCCTTGGTGGCTGACAATATAACGGCCATCCGGGAAGCAGCCGGGAGAAAAGGAGAATTGGCCCGCCGCCTGGCGGTCCTGGAAGAGGAACGGCAGCAGGTGATGGCCGGCCAGCCTGGTACACAGGAAATAGAAAAACTGCGTGACCTCTTGAGGCAGGCGGTGCGGGAACTCCAGGAAGCCAACGAGACGAACCGCCTGCTGGCGCGCCAGTCCCTGGCTTATGTGCAGAAGATGCTGGCCTTGCTGATGCCGGCGGTCCCTGCCCCCGTTGTCATGGACCGGTTGGTGTAGATAAAGTACTTGCCCCGCATCTTGAGGGCGGGGTTTTGCCGGCTTGGCTGTGATTAGTTCCGTAGTAAAGGGTGAAGAGCAGTGCCAGGAACATTTTTTGGCTTTAACACTGCCCTGCGCGGCATGCAGGCCCAGCAGCGGGGCATTTACACGACTGCCCACAATATCGCCAACGCCAACACCGAGGGCTACACCCGCCAGCGAGTGGTTCTGGCTACCCTGCCAGCCTATCCCGTCCCATCCATGAACCATCCCGGCGGCCAGGGCTGGCAAATCGGCACCGGTGTCGACAGCCAGGAAACTCGCCGTATGCGGGACGAATTTTTAGACACCCAGATCCGCCGGGAAACCGGAACCCTGGGGCAGTGGGAGCAGATCCAGGATGTCTTAGAGCAGGTGGAGATTGTCTTTAACGAGCCTTCAGACACCGGCCTGAGCACTCTGATGAGCCAGTTCTGGGCCGCCTGGCAGGAACTCTCCAAGTACGCCGAAAGTTCCCCCGTAAGGACCACAGTAGTTGAAACGGCTAACGCCCTGGCGGAGGCCTTTAACCACAGCGCCGCCCAGTTAGAAACGATTAAGAACGATATTGACCAGACTATTGAATTGAAGGTCAAAGAAATAAACTCCCTGGCCCAGCAGATAGCGGATCTAAACGGGCAGATCAAAAATATCGTCACAGTCGGTGACCAGCCAAACGATCTGCTGGATCAAAGGGATTTGTTGCTGGACAGGTTGGGTAAGATGATTGATTTTACTGTTACTACATCTAGTAACGGCACCATTACCATTACATTAGGTGGTGGAGGAAACTTAGTAGAAGAGGTAGATGGCAGTACTACCATTCATAAACTTAAATCTTCAGGTTCAGATGTTAGTTGGGTAGAGGAGGACACTCAACCACCTTTAACTATTTCTAATGGCGAGTTGTTTGGTTTACAAAAGGTCAAGAGTGAAGTAGAAACCTATTTAACAAATCTAGACACTCTGGCCGGCGAACTGGCAACGGCAGTGAATAATGAACATAAAAAAGGTGTGGATTTATCCGGAACAGGAGGAGAAGATTTTTTCGTTGCTGAGGATGGAGGCTCGATTACAGCAGCCAATATCCAAGTAAACCCTAATATTCAAGCTGATGTTACCAAAATTGCAGCAGCAACCGCCGGGGGTGGGCCAGGCGACGGCAGCATTGCCTTGGCCATAGCCCAACTGCAACATAAGTTGATACCAAGTCTTTCCAATGCCACCTTCGACGACTACTACAAAAACTTCACCGCCAAGTTGGGCGTCGACGCCCATGAAGCCGTCCGCATGACCACCAACCAGGGCGTCCTGGTGGACCAGCTAACCAACCGTAAAGAATCCATCTCCGGTGTCTCCCTGGACGAAGAAATGGCTAATATGATCCAGTACCAGCGGGCTTACGAAGCCGCGGCCAGGATGATTACCACCCTGGACGCCATGCTTGATAAAATCATTAACGGCATGGGGGTAACCCGTTAACCGGAGGATAAAAGCGGCAGGTGGACGTATTAAAACACTGCAACCTCTGTCCCCGGGCCTGCGGGGTTAACTGCCTGGCCGGTGAACGCGGTTTTTGCCGGGCCGGAGATCTGCCGAAGGTAGCTAAAGCATTTCTGCACGCTTACGGCTGCCGAATATGAAACAGTCCTCGACTACTTTGAAAACCTTGGCCTTGAAAATGGCTATTATCAGGAGCTAGAGACAGCTACAACGGCCTATATCCCTGAATTTTAAGATTACAGGTTTAAATGGAGTTGCAAAATTTTAGGAGGTGCGCTATACTAAAAGAGCCTCTAAAGAACGTTGGCCTGGCCTACTACTAACTATCTCCCCTGGGATAGCCCTGGTAAGTATGGTACATGCCCGTTAGCTTTAGGGAGACTATCTTGTGGGGAGAAGTAAGATGTTTTATCAGGACAAAACCTTGACCTGCAAAGAATGCGGCAAAGAGTTTATCTTTACGGCCGGCCAGCAGGAATTTTTCGCTGAAAAGGGTTTTACCAACGAACCGTCCCGGTGTCCCGATTGCCGGGCCGCCCGGAAAGCGCGCCAGGGCGGTAGCCAGAGGCGCAACGATTTCCGATCCGGTCCCCGGCAGATGTACAGGGCTATTTGCAGCCAGTGCGGTTCCATTACGGAAGTGCCTTTTGAGCCCCGTGGCGACCGGCCGGTATACTGCCGGGAGTGCTACAACAGCATGAGGGTCAGGAATTACCGTTAGCTTGGGAAGCCTCCGAGGGGCTTTAGATGAAACCCGGCTTGGCACTGAAGCCGGGTTTCGTACTGGTTGTTATCTTTCCAGGAACAGTACCATCTTTCCCGGTTCCAGGGATATATTTTTAAACTTTAAACCATAATCCGGGGGCGGTAAATTCAGGATCAGCTTGTCCCGCGGCAGGAGCTCGGTCCAGGTGGAGGGATCAAGGGGCAGGCCGGCGAAGGCCACATTTTGCGGGGTAAATAGGAGTTGGTGGGGGCCATAAACCTGGAGGGTACCCTGGATCTCAAAATCAGGTCCCGGTATTTTTATAACTTCACCTGGCAGGAACAGGCGGATGTCCCGCAGTTGTTCTTGCGAACCCAGTAGGGTTTTATTGAGGTTTTGCTGACTGAAGGCAGCTACTACCTCGCCTCGGTCTAAATTAACCTGAATAGAATCCGGCCGTAAGCTTCGCCAGGGCAGGGCTGGCAACTGTTGCAAAAGATATTGCAAAGCCGGCAGGGCTCCGGCCCAGGCTTTCTCCAGGGCCAGCAGGTCCCGAGCCCAGGTGGTATTTTGCTGGCGCAGGGCTTTAAGCTTCTTTTCCTGTTCTTCCTTTAGTGCCGCCAGATTTTTTTGAGCCGCCAGGCAGGCTTCCCGGGCCAGTTGCAGTTCCCTTTCTTTGGCCGCCACCAGGCTGCTTTTTTCCCGGGCTAGGCTGGCCAGGGCCAGGTTATGACGGACGATACCGAAGAAATGACCGGCCAGGTGCTTTAATAATTCCCAGCGGATAAAAAAATCAGGCAAGTTGTTACTTAAAAAAGCGGCCGTTATAAAGGGAGAAGAGCCATAGATGTAAAAAAAGCGTAAACTGCGGCCGAAATCCCGGCGCCCGGCAGCCAGATCAGCCTCCGCCCGGTCCAGTGCGGCCCGGGCAGCCCGCAGCTCTTCCTGGACAATTTCCAGGCGTTTTGCCAGCTCCTGGTTCTCGGCAGTGATCTTTTGTAAGCGCGCGTCCAGGCGCAGGATATCCTGCAGGATACGGCTTTCCTGGTTCTGGCTGTCCTGAAGGCGCTGCCGTAAGGCATCTTTTATATCCACGGCCCCGGAGGCGGGAATATTAACGGCCAATAAAAAAAAGAAGATCGTCAGCCAAACTATCCGGCGGCGCATTGTTTTCCCTCCCGGTTATAATATTCGCCAGGCAAGGGCTAAATCCTGCTGTCGATGGAAAAAGATGTAAAATTTATCCATTAAGTCGACCTTGACAGGCTTATGCGAAAAGATTATAATAAAACCTGCATTGATAGTAAGGGCGTGTAGCTCAGTTGGGAGAGCGCTAGAATCGCACTCTAGAGGCCAGGGGTTCGAATCCCCTCACGTCCACCACAAGGTTTTATAGGGGCGCGTAGCTCAGTGGGAGAGCGCTTGACTCACATTCAAGAGGTCGCAGGTTCAATCCCTGCCGTGCCCACCAGGATAGTTAAGCAGTTTCAAGGGCTTCAAGCATCGTGAACAGCTTCCTGTTAGGAGAAACAGGAAGCTGTTCACATTTTGTTCACCTGCAACCCAGGGCCGGCAGTCATGAGTTGCCGGCTACAGGGGGGCTAAAATATGGGTACCCAACCTGACGAACTGGCTGCTTATTATGCGAAAAAATACCCTTTGACTTTTACCGACGATTATTCAAAAACTGACCCCTTCCTAACCGAGCTTTATAGGGAAGCCTGGCAGGTTGCTGTCCGAGCTGCGGCCATATTAAAAGAGCGATATGGTGCCCAAAAAGTGGTGGCCTTCGGCTCTTTGGTTGATCGATCCCGCTTTTCGCGCTGGTCCGATGTTGACCTGGCGGTGTGGGGCATCCCGGACAACCGGTTCTACGCCGCAGTGGGGGCGGTGACGGGTCTTAGTGAAAAGTTTAAAGTTGACCTGGTTGACCCGGAAGACTGCCGCGCATCTTTACGCAGGGCTATAGAAAGCGAAGGGGTTGAGCTATGAAAAAGAAGTACCTTGCCCTGGTCGGCCGCATCCGAGAGGAGCTCGCTGAAATCCAGCAGGCCGTCGACCGCGCCCGAACCGGATAGGAACGCTATCAACTTACAGGCGATGATTTTTACCTTGACAGCGTAGCTTTTAATCTTCACAGCTTTTATACGGGCTGGAGAGGATTTTTGAACTAGTTGCCATCAATCTGGAGCAAAGTAAGCCGGAGGGGCAACACTGGCATCAGAGCTCTTGCACCAGATGGCGGTTGAGATTGAACTGATACGTCCCCCTGTCATCTCCAGGGAAACCAGGAACAGCCTGGATGAATACAGGGGCTTCCGTCACGTTGTGCGCAATATATATACCTTCCGTCTTTCTCCTGCCCGCATAAAGCCTTTACTGGATAACCTTGCGGAAGTTTGGGAGCGCACAAGAAGGGAATTAGAAAGGTTTCTTCTTTTCATTGAAGCAAGGGGTAATTTCATTGAGGAGATGCCTCTATGACGGAATTGGACACGCTTACCGAGGTCGACCTCCGGCAAGTTTGGGGTAATGAAGCAAAGGATTTTACCCCGTGGTGAAATCAAGCCCTCTGGGGGATTACCAGAGGGCTTAGTATTTGCTTCTATGGCAACCGTGTAGCAGCGATATCCCCCAAAATTGATACTCACCCCGCATACTCCTCAAATCTATGGCGATATTACGGAAGTTCTCATTAAGACCAGCAATAATAGCTGGCGAAAAATTGAAAAATACCATGGGCAGAAACTTACTATAGAGGAGATTCGTGCTCTGCAGTCCCATCGGTGATTATGCCGTGTTTCTAGGGGGATTACTTGCAAACAGCACACTTGGACGGAAATGAAATGGGAAGGTTTAAAGAGTTACGGTAAAACATCGTCTGAGACCTGGAGCGCGGCGATAAAGGCGGCGATGTTCTTGGCCGGGACGCCGGTCCGTTCGGCCAGTAGTTTGACCAGCGGGTCGTCGGCCAGGGAATAATAGTTGGCCAGGGGTAAATGGTCGGTGGCTTTACCGAGCCCTACCAGCTCGTCCAAGGAAACACCAAAAAGCTGGCCAAGTCTAATCAGCGTCTCCAGGCCTGGCTGCTTTGTCCCGCGCTCCCAGTTGGCTACGGTGGGACGCTCTACGCCGACCATCTTGGCCACATCTTCCTGCCGCAGGCCCCTCCGCTGGCGTAACTGCTTTAGAGACTCCCCGAACTTCAGCACGATTATCACCACCTATCTCAATAATTTGCTTCTAGCTTGTTAAATCTTCTGCTCTCTTAGATTTTCATTTTTTATGATGAGGTCCAAGAGGGCAGATGAAGCCTAGTTATTGTGATAATGCGGCATCGCAAAACGAAGGCCTATGTGAGTTTTACCCGTGGCTTGTATGATATGACCAATGGTTAAATTTCCAGCTGCTCATTTATGTTTTTGTAAAAAGTGTTTGATCCTTGCGGTACCTTTGGGACAATCACGGTAGAACCGATAGCGGGGCAGTTTCATCACCTCCTGCACTACCTACTGCCTTTTTACACTTTGAGACAATAACATTTCCAATTCAGGGTCTTGATATTTTACTGCGAGCCTAGGTTTCCAATGGAAACATTATATGCATAGAATCCCGCCCTTACTTAAAATATAACCTATGGAGAACGCTCGCTCACAGCGGAATATTAATAAAGGGACAGTTTAGCATTATGATTAGGATGAAAAACCGTCCCGGAGCTGCAACATAAATATACTTATCCAATTATAACCTTTTAGAAGTGTTGTGAGAAACCCTTTTAAATCACAGCTGGCCGCAGTAGTGGTGCCATTGCTAATAAGGATACGAGGCCGGTTGCCGAACACCTGCCACTAGAATTCATGAGCCTTCATCGTTCGACAAGATTTTTATGTGGATAGCCATCTTCTATTGACAAGTTCCCAAAAGAGCACATATAATGTTTCCTAAAGGCACAAAAAGGCGAGTGATACGCCTGAAAAGGAGGCAGCCGATGCGCACTGCCCTGCGCAAGGCGCGGCTCAAGGCCGGCCTGACACAATCAGAACTGGCCCACCAGGTGGGGTTGAGACGTGCTTCCTACACCAATATTGAGAAGGGGCACAAAAACCCTTCCGTGAGTACCGCTCTCCGCATCGCCCGGGCCCTTAACCGACCGGTTGAGGAGCTCTTTGCCGACGAGCTCTATGCCTTCCATGGTGCTCGGAGCGGGAGAAGGGCGATGGGCGGTTGATCGTCGGGAGTAAATATTGCCATTGCTGCCGCTGATTATGCATCTGGCCGCGGTCTGGAGCAACACCTTGGAGCCGAACCATGCGCTGGACTTCGGCATCCTCACCCTTAAAATAAAGTCCTGAGCTTTTTAAATAGGGTAACAGACTGGGCAACGTCGACTGCTAGAAGTCGTTGGACATCTTAAGGGGGAGCGAAATATGGTTGATGGCCCATTAACTGAAGAAGAAATTAACGAGCTGTTAGCTGCGTATGAAGAACTAACAAGCCGGATTAGAGAGGGCAAAGTTCTACCGCTCACGGATCTGTCTATACAGGAAGAAACGGTGAATAAGAATAATAAGAATTATTCCTGGGAATAAAGGGTGTACATTTTTGTGAGTAAGCCAGGTAATACCAAAAGTTAAAAAGGTTGTTATCAGACACCGTTAAGGGCAAACCAGTCGAAAGACTGGGGCGCAAAGCCGTGGGCCTAAGGCTTGTATAAGCTATGGCTGTCAGGTTGCCGGTGGACCTTCTTAGAGACGAAGGGAATTATGTTGGCTCTTAGAGGGAACAGGTAACCTGTCCCCTTATTTTTTTGTTAGACGGAAATTATTTTCCTTTACTCAGTATCCTACCCAAACAAAGTTTATATCGAAGGGATACCTTGCGAACCAGACAAGTATCGGTACTTAGGGTTAGAAACGCTCATAAGTTTTTTAACGGGACAGTTTGCCCGAGGTATTGTTTTTGGAGAAATGGGCAAGGAGGGATGGCTACATGAAAAATGGAAATAAACGGATAAATAGTTGAAAATAGCATTTAAATTTATTTAATAACACTTAAAATGTTAAATTCAGGAGGACTGATAACCATGGCTATTGATGCCACCAAAACACTAGAGCCATTACCTTCTGCTAGTCGAGGGATATACAGCGATACCAGTAAGAGTGGAGCAGTCAAAGAAAGTGACAAAAAGGAAATGGAGTTACGGAGGAGGCAGGCACGTACTTTTGCGAAGCAACAACAGATTGCCGAGCGGATAGCCAGCGCGACGGAACAACTTTCTTCTGGCGTAGAAGAGGCTTCCAATGCAGTAGAAGAATTGCGCACTGCCATGGAGCAGATAGCCAGCGGAGCACAAGAGGCCAGCGGTGCTACCCAGCAGTCCCTGTCCGCTATTCAGGTTATTGGCGAAGCTGCCAAGGTGTCGGTAAAGCAGACCCGGGAATCTCTCACTCGTTGTGAAGCCATTAGAAACCTGGTGAGCCGCACGAGTGAGGATATTGAGGTCCTGATACAAGGGGTAGACGCCAGCGCCGCCAGGAGCGAGGAGTCGGCTATGCTGGTAGCAAAGCTGGAAGAAGAAGCGTCCAAGATTGGCGAGATTGTCCGCACCGTGGTAAGGATAGCTGACCAGACCAACCTTCTAGCCCTGAACGCTGCGATTGAGGCGGCGCGGGCTGGGGAGCACGGCCGCGGGTTTGCTGTAGTGGCGGACGAGGTAAGAACCTTGGCAGAGACTTCCGAGAAAGCGGCCAGCGACATTCGGAAGATAGTCGGTAGCGTGCAGGAAGACGTGCGAACGGTGGCTGAAGCCATCAACAAGGCGGCTGAGGTAGCCAGGGGTGAGACGGAAAAAGGCAAGGCCATCACGGAAGAGCTTAAGAAGATAGCCGCTTCTGTAGCCAATGTAGTGGAAGGAGCTACCAGAATCGAGCAGCTGGTCACGGAAGTAGAAAAAGCGGTAGCCGAGTTCCAGAAAGGTAGTGAACAGATAGCTGCTAATGCTGAGGAGCAGGCCAGCGCCGCCGAGCAGGCCTTGCAGGGGGTTCAACAACAGGTCCAGGCACTAAACGAAATAAGCAATAATAGCAATAATTTAGCAGATTTAGCTGATGAACTCAAGCATTCGACCGATGTGGTCAAGTCAGCAGAGGGCCTGGCGGCGGCGGCAGAAGAACTATCCTCGGCCATTGAGGAGGCCAGCCGTTCGGCAGAAGAGATTAATGCGGCCCTAAATCAGATGGCGAAATCGGCAGAGCAGCAGGCTTCAGCGTCCGAGGAAGCCTCCGTCGCCATCAAGCAGATCGAAAAATCGATGGGAGTAATTGCGAAGGAGGCCGATGATTCCAGAGCGGCAGCAAAGGAGCTCAGCGACTTGCTGGCTGCAAATAAAGTCAGGGTAAATGAGCTGATTAAAGGCATCAGGCAGGCAGCAGCAACCAACCTTGAGAACGTACAGAAAGTTAACCAGCTGGAGCGGAACGCCCGCATGATCGACAAGATAGTAGACACCATTGCGAGCGTAAGCATCCAGACCAACATGCTGGCAGTAAGCGGCGCTATTGAGTCAGCCCGGGCGGGTGAATACGGCAAGGGGTTCGCGGTAGTAGCTTCAGACATCCGGAACCTTGCCCAGGAGAGTGCCCGCAATGCTGAGCAGATTAAGGAAATGGTAAAGGGTATTCAAGAGCAAGTAATGAACGTACTCCGGGACATTACTACTATTGGAGATGTAGTTCAAAAGGAAGCGGAAAAAGCTCAAAAGACAACGTCCGACCTTGACCTTATCGAAGCCGATATGCGGGTGGTAGTTGATGGTGTGGAAACGGTTAAAAAGCAGGCTGATGAAAGCCTCCTGAGGGTGGAAGAAGCAGCCAAAGGAGTAGAACAGATAGCCACGTCTGCCCAGGAAGCCAGTAAGGCGGCACAAGAAGCAGCCGTCGCCAGCCGCCAGCAAGCGGAAGGCATGAAGGAGCTTGCCCAGGCTATCGAGGAGATTGCAGCCATGGCGGACGAGCTCCAGCAGGGCTAAAGGAATAGGGGTAAACGAGGAGGAAAGTATATGGCAGTAGCCGGTGGGTCGGTTGCAAGCTCTGACCAATATGTGGTGTTTCGCTTGGGCGAGGAAAGCTACGGCATAGCAATAGAGTACCTCCAGGAGATCATTCGCGTTCCGTACGTGGTGAAGGTGCCCCTAACGCCCCCGTACATGCGGGGGCTCGCCAACCTGAGGGGCAACATTCTCCCGATTTATGACACCCGCCTGCGGTTAGGTATAAACGCTACGGATGATGACGAGAGCAACCGGGTGATAGTTGTTAATGCTGGAGGGAAGCAGGCGGGCTATGTAGTGGACCGGGTAGAAGGCGTTATAGATATTCCCAGGGAAGCCGTAGAGGAATTCCGGGAAAAAGGTGATACTGGAGGTTACGTAACCAGGGCAGCCCGTGTGGGTGAGGGCAAGCTTGCCCTTCTTATAGATATGGACAATATGCTTAAAGATATGGGTTTAAACGACAGCAGGATAACTTCTATCAAAGGCAATAAAGATTACGAGAACCCTGGTGCTAAAGAAGAAAGTAGTGCCGAGGAAAACGAGCAACAGCTTCTGACCTTTCAGGTAGGAAAAGAAGAGTACGCTTTGGACATCGCTGACGTTCAAGAGATAGTGCATTTGCCGGAAAACTGGAATGTAGTACCTGATGTTCCTCCCTATGTCTTGGGACTGGTGTCGCTGCGGGACAGGGTTTTACCCCTCATCAGTATGAGGAAGCTTTTCGGCCTTCCGGAGGGTGATGTTCCTGGTGGCAGAATAGTAGTAGCGTACGTAGGGGAAGGCAAGAGAGTAGCCGTTGGTCTAGTAGTGGACAGCATAGCTGAAGTTTTGAGAGTGGCAGAGCGGATATTGGAACCGGTGCCTTCCGTGGTGCGTTGTGCCGGGGATGAATTTGCTGCCATATGCCGGCTGGCAGACGAGCGCATGTTATTTGTACTTGACGCCTCTAGACTGTTACGAGATGTTGCGTTTCTTACGGAATGGGAACAGGGAGGAACAGAGGAAGCAGGTGCTTCTAGCCGGAGGGTGTTGGAAGAGGAGCGGCAGCTTGTGACTTTTTTCCTGGATGAGGAAGAGTTTGCTCTGCCCATAGACAGCGTCCGTGAGATAATTCGCGCAGGCCGTATAACCGTCGTACCCAGGATGCCGGACTTTGTGAAGGGGATATTGAATCTTCGAGGGAGTATAGTGCCCATTATCGACTTGCGGTGCAAATTCGGCTATCCCGAGAGAGAAATAGATGAACAGGTACGAATTTTAATCTGCGAAGGGAATACATCAGTGATGGGCCTGATGGTCGACGGCGTAAAGGAAGTAGCCAAAATTAGTATGAGCAGCATTGAAGCCACGCCTCAAGTTTTAGTGAAGGACAGTATCCAGTCTTTCGTTGCAGGGATAGCCAAGTTTGGCGGCGAGCGTAACGTAATACTTTTAGACCCGGCGCGTGTACTGTCCTGGGAAGAGCGCGACAAACTTATAGAAGCGGTGGAGGAGACGGATAGCGGCAGATGAAGCCTATACGGGTACTCGTAGTAGACGATTCGGCTTTCATGCGAAGAGTTATAAGGCAAATATTAGAGGGAGCACCCGATATCGAAGTAGTGGACGTGGCACGGGATGGGCTGGAGGGTACGAAGAAGGCCATTACCCTCCAGCCCGACGTGGTTACCATGGATATCAATATGCCGGGGATGGACGGCCTTACCGCCCTGCAGCATATAACTGCGAAGACAAAGGCCAAAGTAGTCATGATATCTTCGTTAACCAGGAAGGACGCGCTTATAACGCTAGAGGCCCTCGAGCTGGGGGCGGTGGATTTTATAACGAAACCGGACGGCACCATATCGCTGGGTATAAGCCGGCTTGCGGATGAGATTATAGGTAAGGTGCGGGCGGCGGCTAAAGCGCGGGTGCGTACGAGAACGCCTGGTAGAAGGGTTCCCCGTGTGGAAAAACGAGTCCCGGTAACTACTGTCACGGACCTGGACTGGGTAGTAATGATAGGCGTATCCACGGGAGGGCCCAGGACTCTGGAGGATATACTGCCGTACCTGCCCGGGGACCTGCCTGCCGGAGTGGTAGTAGTACAGCACATGCCGCCGCGCTTTACTGCCAGCTTTGCGCAACGCCTCGATCATTGTAGCAACTTGCATGTGCGTGAAGCCCAGGAGGGAATGAGATTGAGCAACGGCTTGGCGGTAATTGCTCCTGGGGGCTACCATCTTATGTTCAGGCGGCAGGGTGGGGCTGTTACCTGCTATTTATCTCTCAGGCCGGAGGACGACGAATTTCGGCCTTCAGTAGATGTAACCTTGCGCGCTTTGATGGAGGCGTTCGACCCCAAGCGTATCATTGGGGTCCTCCTTACAGGAATGGGAGACGACGGTGCGGATGCGATGGTAGAATTAAGAAAGCGCGGCGGCTGGACTGTAGCCGAGAGCGAGGAGACGGCGGTAGTGTGGGGCATGCCCCGTGCCGCGATAGAACGTGGGGGCGCGGACGTAGTAGCCCCCAGTTATGAGATAGCGGACATTATACGGCGGAAAGTCGGAAACAGGTAGGTGTTGATGGGAGAAGGCTTTAGGTATTTTTGCGGCCCTCCTTCGGGATACTGGCCGCGATGGAGGGTAATAACGGTTCATGCTTTAGGCCGAAGCAGGTGTCCTGGGAGCTTATGACGGGCGTAAAATTGCCTGCTAGGAGTATCAAAGGAGAAGGGCGATGACTAAGGCAGAGTTTGAACGCCTGCGGGAGTACATATATCAAGAATCAGGTATTTACTTTGAGGACAGCAAAGTCTACTATGTAGAGAAACGCGCCAGGCAGCAGGTGGAGAAGTACGGGTTCAAGGATTTTACAGCTTACCTGGGAGCCCTGAGGTTTGACAGTACGGGCAAGATGCGGCAGGAACTGCTGAACAGTATTACCGTTAACGAAACTTACTTTTTCCGCGAGTATGAACAGTTGAAGTGCTTGGCGGAAGAAATCGTACCTCTCTGGTGCCGGAACGGTGTAGGACGCAGCGGCGTCAAGATATGGTGTGCGGGATGTGCCTCCGGTGAAGAAGCTTATACCCTGGCTATCGTAATGCAGGAGATGGCGCCCGACATACACTGGGAGATATACGCTACCGATATAGATACGGAGGTATTAAATAAAGCCGAAAAAGGCATTTATAATCACTATGCTGTCCGCCAGGTGCCTGAAGTCTATCTTAAGCGATACTTTAGCCCTTTGGGTGATAAATACACTATATCTTCCTTGTTGAAGCGAAAGGTGAAGTTTTCCCACTTAAATCTTGTAGACGATGCTGGAATGCGCAAGATGAAGGGCTTTCACGCTATATTCTGTCGCAATGTCCTGATATATTTTGACGACCTTTCCCAGCGGCGGGTGGTCTTGCACTTTTATCAGGCCCTGGAGCCCGGAGGATATGTGTTCTTAGGACATTCAGAGTCTATGAGCCGGATAACAACTGTTTTTAAGCCGGTGCGGTTTAAAAATGCTATTATGTAGATCCTCACATTAATTCATCCCAAAATAATTCCATGGTCGCAAATTGAACAATCTGCATCTAAAGTTAATACCAGGAGAGTATGAGAATCCTAT
>Ga0224486_100366_pt1 | contig 15622 bp, 15 predicted proteins | sample TexhydDE_CT_test_FD_172013 | JGI IMG/M metagenome (GOLD analysis project Ga0224486, IMG submission 172013) | Fracking water microbial communities from deep shales in Oklahoma, United States - hydraulically fractured wells DE_CT_test ...
CCCTCCAAGCTAACTTGTCCAGGTTCAACCCTGCTCTTGTTTTTTCGGTGGCTGCTATTCGTATTTCAATGACCGGACTCTTTCTTCCCTTCATCGAGTCGGCTCTCCGTCGCGCTTTGTTAATTTATCACACACTTTCACTTTTGTCAAGACCCGAAATTCTTTCGCTTAATCTTCCTTAAGCGTTCTTAACGCGTTTCTTAATTTACCACACTTCTTTTGCTTTGTCAACTGGCCTTTTTGTCTTATCTGCTTCGTCCTTTTCGTCCTTCTTGCGGACGGCGATTGCCATTTTACTATGCCTTGTGTTAACTGTAAAGTCCATCTCAGTAACGGATTATCCGAATCTTCTGTTACACATTCCAAACACTTTCCTATTCCTCAGGCGTTTCGAAAGACTCTAGAATTAGCTTGTTTTGATTCTTGTAAGAAGCCATTATTATTTTGTGCCTTATTTAGGCAATTGGTGTATAATTTTTCCGAAAGTGGTTTTCCTGCACTAAGGAGGCTGTTTATGTTTTCAATCCAATATGAAAAAGAGTTTGATTATTTCATAGGCATTGACCCATCTTGGAGTGGAAGAAACCCAACGGCAGTTGTTGTATTGAGAGAAAATAGGGAAATTGGGAGGCTAAGTCTTTACAGATATGTATATGCAAAGGCTCTGGAAGAGATTGTTGAAGTTGTTTCGGAGTTGAAGAGACCTTCCGTAATAGGTGTTGACGCTCCATTGATTGTCAAAAATTTGCAAGGTCACAGGGAAAATGAGTTGGAATTCTTGAAGAATTATCCAATAAAGGTGCCGCTTTATCCAGTTAACACGGAAAGGTATCCAGAATTTTTTCCTTCGGCGCTGTACGAAAAGCTAAACGAAATAGGTTTTAGCTTCGCTAATAACAATGTATACGAAGTGTATCCACACGCTACTTTAGCAGCTAAATTCTTTGGGAAGTTGTTCAGTTACAAAAGGGGCAAGAGAAAAGAGAGATTAAGAAAATTGGAAAAGATTGAGCGCAAGCTTTCTGAGTACATAGAATTTTGTGGGACGTCATTTGGCTGTGTTAAGGAACGAGAAGATTTTGACGATGCGCTAATATGCGCTTTGACTGTTTATTTACCAACCAAAGAAACATGCCTTGGGTTCGGAGATATCTCAGACGGTATACTGCTTGTGCCAATTCCAACATCTGTTCAGAAAGAACAAAGAGAGGATATTCAATGAGAGGTGCGTATGTTATTGTTCTAACACTCGATATCTCGATTGAGCTAAATGTAGGAAGAAATTGCTGGAAGTTGAAATCCGGCACGTATGCTTATATCGGCTCGGGAATGGTAAACCTTGAAAAAAGAGTGCTCAGACATTTTTCTTCCAGCAAGAATTTGCACTGGCATATGAAATATTTAAAGTAGTAAGCCAATCAACCCATAACAATAATTTGAGTGGTAATTTAGCTTTGTATGTTCCGAAGGATAGAGCCAACGTATCCTTTCAGGCTATCAAGTGAGAGATACTTTTTACCTATTTCAAAATTTCGCTTAACCTGACTTTCCAAAAGATTCGGATCGGAAATCAGCTCCTTTAGACTGATTGCAGCTTTCGTTAAGACAGGTCTCTCAACTTTGAAAAAACCATCTTTGTTGTCGTATATTGCCTTATCAGAAAGTGATATAAATTCAAAGCCAAGTGGCGCGATATCTGACTTGTATACGGGGTATTCGAAAATAATCAATGGTTTCCTTGCAAATACGGCTTCAATTAATTGATTCCCCCAACCCTCTAATACAGAGGTATATGTTACCGCGTCGGAAATAGCATAAGTATCCCACAATGAATAGTACTTTTTTCCATCAGAACTGATGTATCTGCTGTTTTTAATTATTTCGTTAGCAAAATGAACTTTGTAACTCAATTTCTGAGATTTCTTGATGAGTTTTTCGTAGTATACCATCGATTCCTTTTCTGGGAAACCTGCCAAGACAAAGTGAATGGGTCGATTTTCAAGCCTACTAAATTCTTCCACAAAGTCCATAGCTATTTCTATTGCTTTTCTTTCTACTATCCTTGTAGCATGTAAGATCACAAGATCATTTTCATTTATTCCTAAAGTTGTTTTGAGGTCTTTGTTATAATCATCAATAACCCAACCTGGTTGATCAAAGTCAAAAACATTTGGGACAACTGTTGAACTGATATTTTTCCTTCTAATTAATTCATTTCTCGCAAGTGTATTAATAGTTATGTGGAAAATTCCTTCACCTTTTGGTGGAAAATAGTCGTCAAGTATTTTTCGTACGTACTGACACTGCGGTCTTGAATACCTTTCCCTTTCCCAGTAGAAGTCATGGTGATGTACTAACAGTTTTATTTTATGTTCTCTTACATAGTTTGTTATCGCTACAGCTGCTGCCAGGTTAAATCCTAAAGAAAGAATGTTATGGACAATTATAAGATCCAATTCTGGAAGGTTATCGTCAAGTTCTTTGTATATTTTCGACACATACTCTTCAAAGATCTTCACAAAGCTTCTTTCATCTACCGATAATTTTTCAAATGCAAGAGAATGAATCAAGAAGTTGGTGTCGTTTCTCATAGAAATCGAAGGTATATGTATTCCTGGCAGGCCGTTTAAATCCCCCGCAACATATACTACTTCGTGCCCCATCCTTTCGAGAACTTTTTTCCATTTATCCATCTCAAGAGAAACACCGTCATTCTCACCCACTCTAAAGTGAACTAAACCTATTTTCATTCTTTCCCTCCTTCGTACTTCTTTGGTTTTAAGACTTCTGAAAGGTCATCAAGATAGTCTCTCCTTTCTTCAATTGTCTCCTTAAGGATCATTCGAAAAAGTATCTCAACAATAGCCATCTCACCCAGATTACCGCGTAGAAATTCATATTTTTCGAACATCGAAACAGGACTGTACAAAGTAATGTCTGCAACAGTTGTTAGAGGTGAGTTTATGCCTGCTGTTATTGCGACGGTCTTGGCACCGACATCTCTTGCAACTTGTGTTGACTTGACAGTATCCCTTATATTTCCACTGTGACTTATAGATATAACGAGGTCTTTTTCACATAGTCCTGTTGCTATTATTACCTGTATGTGAGGATCGTTGTAGTAAAATGAAGAGATTCCCAAGCGCGATAAAAGTAGGCTTCCATATTCTGCGACAACTGCCGAAAGCCCTACCCCAAAGAAAATCGTCTTTCGAGAATTTATCACCCATTGTACAACTTTTTCCAAGTCTTCCTTGTTAAGAGTGTTTTCCAAGCGTTCTCCTAACATTTTTACTTGTATAAGGTATTCTTCAAACGCATCCTTTGCTTCGTAGTTGTCAATTTTCGCACCGCTTAGTTGTTTTGTAAGCTCTATCTTAAATGATTGGTACCCTTCAAACTTCATTTTTCTCACAAGCCTATAAATAGTGGTTTCACTAACTCCAACTATTCTCGAAAACTCTGTTATTGAGTAATGAATCACATCATCCGGGCGCTCAATTATGTACGAAGCAACTTTCTTCTCAGATTCGCTTAGTCTGTCATAAATTCCAAGAAGATACTCAATGATCAATTCCTCCACCTCTCTATAAAATTCTTTTTGAGTTCTCTGAAAAGTTCCAACTGCTTTTCTATTTCTCTTTCTGCTTCAAGACTATCCATTTCCACAGTTTGCTCAACAAAATCCGCTACACGTGCAAAGTAAAGTGGGAGAAGAGCTAAAATTACTTCTTCTTTTCGAGTTTTTTTATATTCTAGAGCTGCTTCATAAACTGTTTCGACCCACTTCGAAGAATCAATAGTACCTGTACTAATAACCTGTTCAAAGATTCCTTTCGGAATGAAATAAGCATTATCCTTCATCTCAAGCAAAACACTTTTCGCTCTTTCTTTGAGCGCTTCAAGGTTCACATGAATCTCTTCTACGGCTTGGTCAGGCTGATCACCGTAGGTTTCTACGGGAAGAACGTCTTCCACCATCTTCCAGTTTTCTTGATATTCAATCATCATCTCAAACAGAGTTTGGACTACTTGAATGAACATTCCTTGAAGATGCTTCCCCGGGTCCTTAACATCATGTACCTTTGCACCAAGTGCAGCTTGAACCGGCTTTTTGTCAGATTCGTTAATTGCAATCGTTGTCATCCAAATGTCTATACCAAACCTGGCCACGTTTGTTTGCCATACAGTCTCAGGTTTTTCTAGATACTTTTCAATGAGGAGTCTTGCAACACCAAAATCACCGCCTATAGGTTGTCTAATTTTTACACCATATAATACAGATGTAAGTGGATAGCAGATATTGTTTGTAATTGTACCATCGTATTTGTGTCTTAGATATAATGGGGTAACATAATCTGTCTTTCCTTCCAAGATAGGTTTGGCAAGCCTTTCCATCCACCAAGGTTCAACGCTCCGTAAGTCTGAATCGAGCATTATGAAAACCTTTGCGTTTACTTTATGAGCAACTTCAAATAGCGCTCTAATAGCGCTACCTTTTCCGGGGATTCCTTTATACTTAATCGAGATTTTGTCTATGTTTTCCTTTCCTGTATCTACCGAGAGAAATTGTTCCACGGTTTTGTCATTAGAACCACCATCAGAGTTTGCAATCAGTCCTTTTAAGCCAAGTTCTGCAATTCCTCGCGCGGCAGTTTTGGCAACATACGCTATCGTGTTTTCGTTGTTATAACTGGGAATTCCAACGACGATGTCGTATTCTTGGAGATTACTGGGCAAATCGTTAAAGTATCTTATGCTCATTTGCTCACGCCTCCTTTTGTTTTTCTCTGCCCTTTTATCTCGATAATATAATCAAGTATTCTTTTTTTGGATCTGAGATCGTTTAATTGCGACATCAAATACTCAGAGACCCTACCTTTAACAAGGTTTTTCGAGACTTGCAGTTCTAGTAACGTCCTTTTTTCAGAAATCATCTTATGCATTATAGTATAGTATCTTCGACTTCCATTGATAGCTTTTTTTAAGTCTTCTTCTAGCTTTCTTATCTTTCTTTTGCGTTTATTGATCATTTTGGTGAGCCTGTGAAGATCTCTCTTCTTTTCTGCCTCAGACTTGAAGCGTATAAATTCCGGAAAGGATATAAAGTCATTCAACCTGAAATTCGGAGTTTTTAAATAGTCGTTTTCTCTTCTTTCTAAAGGGCTTATTTCACATAGACCTATTTTATATGGTTCTAAAGCGGAAAACTTCTCAGGAAATGGATTGTAAAAAACTATTTTCCCACTCGTTGCACATACCCAGGGCAAATCACTTTTGTAAAAATCTACGCAGTCAGATTCACCTAAATTAGAAAACAGAGACACACGAGCTGGTTGATCTTCGAACAAAGAAAACCATTTAAAAAATTCTGGTGAATGAACGGGCTGATCCAAATCAACGAATGCTAGCTCAAATTTGATTCGACCGTTACACCTCGCACCAGGTACAAGCACAAGCGGACCTGCATCACCTGTTCGACCTTGGACTTTTCTCTTAGCTATCCACTCAACGCTTCGAACAAGTGTGATTCCAATCAACCCTTCGCTGTTAACTTCATATTCATGTAGGCCTTTTGCCATTATAGCTCTTGTTCTTGTATCGGAAAGGGCAACGAACCCTTGAAATGGATAAACTTTCATTGTTCCTTCTTCCCGTGCGGCAAGTAGTACCCTTTTTAATTTCTCACTATCTCCAATTTGAATTTCTTCGCTCCTCTCGCGTTGAACTATTTCGAAAGGCATTTTCGCAAAAACTTTAGAACCTCGATCGTAAGTTTGACAGGCAAAAACAAGTTTGTAATTCTTCCCTCTTAGCTCTGCAGATATTTCCCACCTTATGAGAGGCGAACCATCAAATATAACTTTTTCTTCGGTCTTTATGAAAACGTTTTTTGCTATTATTTCTCTTTCCAGTCTTACAATTTTGTGATTATCTCCAGACCTCTCAACGCAAATACTTTTTAAGGAAACCGAAAAGTCAGTATCCGTGGTGTGTGAAGAGTACGCATCACCAAATTCTTTCTGAAGAATTATAATTCCTGCGACAATATCGTTAACTTTTAAGCTACCATCATCTTGAAAGTGTGCACTATAGTACTCGTTCTGAAATGTCAGCTTGTCATCTTTATTGCGCTTATCGAACTCGTTAATTTTATACAAACCAACACCATTTGACTGAAGTTTGTAACAAATCTTGTCATTCGCATACCAAACATCATATTTGTAGGGCGAAAAAGTCAAGGCATAGACGCCTTTCTTAAGGTTTGTTCTCGATAAAATCTCACCGAGTTGTATTGTCAAAATCTTTCTTGATTTCCAGTATAACTTTTTATATTTTTTCGACATATTGTCGTGTATCTGATCTATCCCAACACCACAGATATTGTCGTGCACAAGAGTCTTTAGATAGTCTCTGTATAATTCATCATCCTTTTCACATCTCTTCGAGTTGATATTTTCAAAGAGAGTTTTGTACCGTAAAACTTTGTCCACCACATATGATTGCACCTTGAGGTGACTTCTTGTTGAAAGCGTTCCAGGAAATACACAAGCGTACTTGCCAGCAATCATTTCACCCTTTACAATTGGCACTTCCGATAATTTTGAAAACGCTTGATCGATGACTTCCTTTGGAAAAGAAATAGTTATTCCTTTGACAAGTTCCGTAGGATCCTCTGGATTCGTCTCTAAATCATATCCATCGAGAAGTGGTATAATACCTGATCTACTAAATGGTGTAAGCTTTTCCGCTTCGTGCTCAACTCTATCTTGTGCTAAGTCTGGTGTAAAACTGAGTCCGTACAAATTTCTATAACCACCAACAAGGAATATACACCTCGTTCGAGAACCATCAGGAGATGTCCAAATGAACTCAAGCACAGGTTCAACGAGATTCACTCCGCGCCATAGAAAAATATCTTGGATGCCGTACATATTAAGTACCTGTGGAAGTTGCGAAATGAAACCAAAGTTATCAACAGCCCATGCAACTTTGTTAAAAGAATTAAACTTTTCCATATCTTTCTTGCCGATCTCAAGGTTCTTAAGTATAGCGCTTTCAGAAGAAAGGCGGAAATCGATCTGCGCGTAAAATGGACCAATAATAAGACTACCTTTCGAGATTAATTTTCTAACAGTATCTTCTAAATCTGGGTTTTCACTTAGTAGATCTTCCAAAATCAGAGTTTGTCCATCAAGAACATATTTGTATTCCTCATTAAGTTTAGTTCGTTGAGAAAGATTTTGAAAAAGTTTCAAAAGCCATTTGTTTGTAATGTTAGAAGGTGCAAACCATTCTCTGTCCCAATGGGTGTGGCAAATAATGTGATTCACAGTTGAATTCTCTCCTCAGATACAGGATCAAAGACATGTATGGTTCTGGTATCAATGAATACCTGTATTTTCTCCCCCTCTTTAACAGAGAAATCATTTGGAACTTTCATTATGATACTCTTCTCTTCTGACAAAGATAAATGGATTATAGTTTCGGACATTAATTTCTCAACAAAGTATACATTTCCTGTTATAGGCACTGATTCAGGTTTGTTCTCAAGATGAATATTTTCTGGTCTTATGCCAATAATAACAAAATCTCTATTGGGATCTGATCTGAGAGGAATTTTCAATCCATATCCTTGTGCCAAGATTTGTCCGTTATCGGAAGTCACTTTCATCTTTAGTAAATTCATTTGAGGAGAACCAACAAAGCCTGCTACAAAAATGGTTTTGGGATTCTTGTAAATCTCCTCAGGTGTTCCAAATTGAACTATTTTCCCACTGTTCATTACAGCTATTTTGTCGCCCATAGTCATTGCTTCAGTTTGATCATGTGTAACATAAATCGTTGTAACTTTAACTTGCTCGTGAAGTTTTTTCAGTTCACTTCTCATCTTGACCCTTAAAAGTGCGTCCAAATTTGATAAAGGCTCATCCATCAACAATACATTTGGTTTATGCACAATAGCCCTCGCAACAGCTACCCTCTGCCTTTGACCACCAGACAACTGTGCTGGGTATCGATCTAATAATTCCGATATGTGTAGTAACTCGGAAACCCATTTCACTCGCTCCTCGATCTCCGTCTTTGGCACTTTTTTCAACTTTAGAGGATATGCAATATTGTCTCTAACCTTCATGTGTGGCCATACAGCGTAACTCTGAAATACCATAGAGACGTTCCGATCCTTTGGCGCAACGTCAGTTACGTCCTTTTCGTCGAAAAGGATACGACCAGAAGTTGGTTTTTCCAACCCTGAAATACATCTCATCAGGGTAGTTTTTCCACATCCTGAAGGCCCTAACAAAACAACAAAACTTCCCTCCTCTATAACGAGGTCTATTCCATCAAGAGCTCTAACGTTACCAAAGTGTTTACTCACGTTGCTTATCGTCACCTTTGCCAAGTGCATCACCCCATTGTCACACTAAATGTTTTTCTCCTCATTGGTCACTTCGGAACATCATTTGAGTGAAATTCCCCACATCGATATTAAATACTTTCTAATGATAAAGATAAAAACCATTGCTGGTACTGCCATAATTGTTCCAGCGGCGAACTTAAAATAGTCTGGTGAAGCCATAGCAGTACTTAATATATGAGCAGGAAGTGTTCTGTTTGTAATTGAAAGTATAGAAGCTGCAAAGACTTCATTCCAAGACATTATAAATGCAAATATTGCCGATGCTACTAAACCTGGTAGAGCCAGGGGTAATGTTATTCTTAAGAACGCACCGAATCGGGAAAGTCCAAAGATCATTCCTGCTTCTTCGTATTCTACAAACACTCCAGAAAATATGCTTGAAGTGATCAAAACAACAAACGGAAGGACCATGGCAGCATGAGCTAAAGCTACTCCAAGCATGGTATCTGCTAAGTTAAAGCGTAAATACATAGTCACTAAGGGGACCGCTATAACAATAAGAGGTATAGATCTCGTAAATAACATCATAAGCTTCAACACGTTCTTACCAGGAAAAACATATCTTGCCAAAGCATATCCAGCCGGAATACCGAGCACAAAGGAAATAGCTATGGCTATCAGTGCAACTTGAATACTAACTATCAGAGCCTTCCATCCACCAAGGTTTACGAGCAGTTTATATATATGGTCAAACGTAAGCTTACTTGGTAGAACTTTGTCCATAATGTAAAAATCGGAAGAAGGTGTTAAAGATGCCAATAAAACGAGTAACAAAGGCGTTGTAAACCACAACGAAACACCGATGAACGCTATCACATAAAGAGCTTTTTTCATGATCTAACACCTTCTTCAAGATATTTTGAGCGAATGGTACTAACATAAAACCAACCTACTACAAACGTTAGCAAAGCTATAACAAGAGCATAAACACTTGCTATATTCTGATTGTTCATAAAAACATACCAGTAATACGTTTCGCCGGCTAACACTGTAATATCCCTACCAGCCAAAAGCCATACTACCCCAAAAATTTGGAACGCAAACAATGTTCTCACAAGCAGCGCAGACAATATTGAAGGTTTCAGCAACGGTAAGGTTATCTTTGTTAGTTTCTGCCATGGAGAAAAACCAAACACATCTGCTGCTTCAAAATATTCCTTATTTATTGACTGCAAACCAGCAAGTAAAATAACAAACACTAAGGGCGTTGCACGCCACACTTCAGTCAAAACGATAACAAAGAATTCTCTTGATCGGAACATATAACCAAAGAAATAAATCGGCCTCTCTATCCAGTTCAACTTAAGTAAGAGTTTATTTAAATAGCCATTCGGCGCGAAGATTGAATAACTTATCAAAGCTGCTGTTACATCACTTAGTGCCAGCGGCATCGCAATTATGTAAAGAAGAATGTTGTAACCTTTCCATTTCTTATTTACCAGAAGAGCAAGGACAACGGCTAACGCAAACTGAATAGGTATTACTATTGCACCCAATACTACGGTATTGATAAAAGCATTTCTAAAATCTCTGGAGAGCAAAACCTGTTTAATATTTTCAAGCCATCCATTAGGATTATCAAATGCCAGCTGAAATATTCCAATAATCGGGTAACCTATAAAGACTATAAGATATGCAACAGTTGGAAGGATTAGTAGCATAGGTGTAAAAGATTCTGCTTTCCTCACAAAGATCACTCCTTGACATATAAGGCAGGTGGCTATAAGCCACCTGCGTTATTTTTCAACAATGAAAAGTATCACAACTCTGAATCTGGTGCTGGTAATGGTGCTCCAACTTCTTTGAAGAGATTGAGAAGCTTCGGTGCAAGCTCTTTTGTTACTTTAGAAGGATCTTCTTTGTTGAAAACAATTCTCGTAAATGCTTGCCTATACGTCTCGTTAAACTCTCCACCTTTCGCTCCAAGACCTGGAATGAAGCAAACTATTGAATCACGCGCAGCAGATTGTTTTGAAACACCTTCGGCAATTATTTTTAAACCACCTTCAGGTATCTGGCCCACCGCTTCCTTAATGACAGGGAAGAATCCAACATTTTCTAAGATTGATTTCTGTGCAGCAGGACTTGTTAGGAAATCTATAACTTTTACAGGCTCTGCCATATCGGCATTCTTTGGTATTGCAAGACCAACAAGAACAATTATATATGCTCTTCCCATAGGACCTCGTGGAACAGGGGCAACAACAAAGTCACTTGGCCTCTCAACTACAGCTTGTTTAACCCTAGCCGTATGATCCCATGCTATCCAAACTTCTTCTCGGAGAAGTGGCTGATCCATATTATCCCAGGTAGTACATGCCGGATGAACATACTTGAAAAGCTCACGTAAATAATTCCACATCGTGACTGCCCTTATTGTATCAAATCGAACCACCTGAGCCCCTGTGTAAGATGGATAAATGTATCCATGCAAGAACCTGTGCCAGAGGCCTTTTGGTCCGAGTGGAAATCCAAGTCTCGGCTGTTTGGTCTTCTCCTGGATATTCTTTGCCCATTCGAGTAGTGCATCATAGGTCCACTTTGTAGTTGCATTCATAACATCATCTTTCGTTAAGCCTGTTGGAAGGTAATCGAAAGCCTTTTTGTTGACTACCATTACAAAAGTTGCCTGTAACCACGGAATAAATACTTTCTGACCTCCAACACGAGTGTACTTGTCGAACGTGCTGATAAATGTCTTCCCTGGTAAGTTTATTTCCGAGAGGTCAGTAAGCAAACCTTTGGACCCCATCGTGTAAAGGCCGCTTTGGAGATCTGCAATAAGGTTCAAAACCACTTTTCCAGCTTTCTGTTCTGCCTCAATTCTGCTGAGTAAGTCAGTGTACTCGAAGTTCAAGAACTCTACTTCTATGCCCGAAGACTTGGAAAAGTTGGTCAGTAATCTGATCATAAACTCACGTTCTGCAGCTGGTGTCATCTGTGTGGATCCAAAGTTAACCTTTCCTAATACCAATACTACAGACAAAACAGCAACTACCAATACAAACCACTTTTTCATACTCATCCCCCCTTCCATAGGTGAAAATTTTTTTCTTTGATGCTTATTATAATAAAAAATTTCTACATTTACGACGATATTTTATCAAATATTGGATGGCCATGTCAATAGTAAACATTAGAATGTATAATTTAGGGTTCATGTTAAAAGAATCAAAATGCATACTTTATTTAGGGGATTTCTGCGATGATTTAGACGTGGTATAATTTCTAACGGAACCTCAGGATGTATGCGTAAGATAAAACAACACCTTCCGAGAAAGTAGGAAAGAATAACAAATCTTATTAGATAAAGTTCTTATAGGCACTTTGTTCAAGAGACGTAACTAAAATGACGATTCATTAATATGCGCTTTGACTGTTTATTTACCAACCAAAGAAACATGCCTTGGGTTCGGAGATATCTCAGACGGTATACTGCTTGTGCCAATTCCAACATCTGTTCAGAAAGAACAAAGAGAGGATATTCAATGAGAGGTGCGTATGTTATTGTTCTAACACTCGATATCTCGATTGAGCTAAATGTAGGAAGAAATTGCTGGAAGTTGAAATCCGGCACGTACGCTTATATCGGCTCAGGAATGGTAAACCTTGAAAAAAGAGTGCTCAGACATTTTTCTTCCAGCAAGAAATCGCATTGGCATATTGATTATTTGACGCAATTTGCTAGACCACTCTTTGCAGTTTTGATTCCTTCCGATAGGAGATTAGAAGAGGAAATTTCGTTATCTTTCCAAAAATTTTTCGAATGCATTGAAGGTTTCGGTGCTTCCGATTTGAAGGTCCCATCTAATTTGTACAGAATCCATGATTTTAAAAAATTCTCAGAAATTTTGCATTCTTTTCTAGACACTGTTGAAAAGTGAGGAGGTGAATGGTTGTGGATTACAAAGAGGTGTTCTGCGACAAAAGAAGGATTCGGAGCCTCGAAGATTTTGAAACCAGCGCTGAGCAATCAAAAGGTCCCGTGGTTTACTGGATGCAGCGAGAGCAAAGGGCACACGACAACTGGGCGTTGCTGTACGCTCAAAAGCAAGCTTTAAAACACAACTCTGACTTAATAGTGGTTTTCAACATCGTTCCGAAGTTTTTGGATGCCACGCTCAGGCAGTACGATTTTATGCTCAAAGGTCTATTCGAAACCAAAGGTTTACTCGAAGAGTTCAACATTCCATTAATATTCACCTTCGGAGAACCTGAGAAGGAAATACTTAACATTGTTGATATTGTCAAAGCAAGTATGATCGTCACCGATTTCAACCCATTAAAAGTTGTAAAAACCTGGAAGAGTAGTTTAGCACAGAAGTTGAACATACCTATTTACGAAGTTGATGCTCACAATGTTGTTCCAGCTTTATTTGTCTCACAAAAGCAAGAATACGGTGCGTACACTTTGAGGCCGAAAATTCATAGGTATTTGCATGAGTTCCTCACAGACTTTCCGCAACTAAAAAAGATGCCGGTGTCGAATTTGGAGTATGAAAAGTTAAGTGTGTTTAAGGAAATAGGCGAAGTGATACCAAAGCTAACCATCGACTTTTCCGTCAAACCTGTCGAATGGTTGAAACCGGGATACAGCTCTGGAATGTCGGTTTTGAAAGAGTTCTTAGAAAGAAAGTTGAAATGGTACGGTGAACAGCGCAACGACCCAACAAAGGATGCAACATCGAACGTTTCCGCTTACCTTCATTTCGGCCAGATCGCTCCGCAACGAGTAGCTTTTGAAACTCTCAAATACGAACACGAATATCCAGAGAGTGTTGCAAGTTTTCTGGAAGAGCTCATAGTTCGACGCGAACTTGCCGATAATTTTTGTTTCTACAACGAAAACTACGATTCTTTCGAAGGGTTCCCTGACTGGGCAAAGAAGACGTTGAATGAGCATAAACAAGATAAACGGCCGTACCTTTATTCTTTGGAAGAACTGGAACAGGCAAGAACACACGATGAACTGTGGAATGCAGCGCAAAAGGAGATGGTAGTGAAAGGTAAGATGCACGGTTATATGAGAATGTACCGGGCAAAGAAGATTCTGGAATGGACAAGCTCTCCTGAAGAGGCTTTGAAATACGCGATATATTTGAATGACAAGTACGAACTTGACGGCAGAGACCCGAATGGATACACTGGTATAGCTTGGGCAATAGGTGGTGTTCACGATAGACCTTGGCAACCAAGACCCGTCTTCGGAATGATCAGGTATATGAGTTACGAAGGCGCTAAAAAGAAATTCGATGTGGAGAAATACGTTCAGTACGTCGAGAGTTTATCGAAAAGTTAGCCCAATAATTTCAAAAAGAAGTTCACGAAAACAGGTACCAATAGAGAAACTATAAACCCATGCCCAAATGAAACTAACGCGGTTTCCCTGTCGCTGTACATGGCGATGATTCCCAGGAGTGTGTCCATCGAAGTGGCACCAGCAACGGATATTGTTCCATATCTTGTGTGCTTTAACGCAAACGGAGATATAACTATGGCTATCAGTTCTCGGAATACGTTTGCAAAAAATGAGATACTACCTATGTAAGCACTGTAACTACTTGTAATCAATATTGCAGACAGACTGTACCAACCAAAACCTGAGGCAGCAAGTAATGTTTCAAGCTTTTTCAGTGGGATGAAGAAAGAAAGTATAAACGCAAATAGTAGCGTTCCCAACAGCGTTGATAAGATTGCAAGGAGTATGTCTTTGAAAAACTTCTTCTCAATTTTCTCTTTACTTAAGTCCAATCCTACGAGTGCTACAAGCATGTACAAAACGACTTCAACAGAACCACTTGGGAGTTGGAAGTGAGTTATTCTTCCAACAAGCACACCAACGACAACAGAACTGATTAGAAAAAGGACCGCCACTTTACTGCTCCCCCTCTTCATTTAGAAGTTTCTTACTGTTGTTTTTAGACTTTTCGTCCCCAAATGTTTTTTCAAGAATTAATCCAAAGATGAAGCTTCCCAAACTCCCAGCAACTGCTATCGAAAGTCCGTAGAGTAATATGGTGTCAATTTTTCGGAATAGTTCATCGTTACTGCCGATTTCTAATCCGAGTGAGAAAAGTAATAACATAGTCAATACGAGCACGAGTTTGTATTTACCTATCCAATCCGTTCTTATAAATTTTCCTACAAAAAAGCCCCCGAAAAATACTATCAACACCCACCATATCATTCCTGTTCACCTCATAATAAGCTTTTTTATAAAACGGGAGGCACAAAGCCTCCCGCTCTTTGTTTTTCCTTCATAACTGTTTTATGGATGCACTCTGTAGAGCGTTCTCGCAAAAGGTATGGCTTCTCGAATGTGCTCAAGACCAGCGATCCACGCTATCGTTCTTTCAACACCGAGTCCAAATCCGCTGTGTGGGACTGAACCAAATTTCCTTAGGTCAAGGTACCAATCGTATTTTTCAACAGGTAGATTGTTTTCTTTAAGTCTTTCGACGAGCAAGTCGTAATCATGGATACGCTGTGAAGCACCTATAATTTCACCGTAACCTTCTGGTGCGAGTAAGTCGTCACAGAGCACAACTTGTGGATTTTCTGGGTCAGGCTGCATGTAGAATGCCTTTGCCTGTCTTGGATAGTGGGTTACGAACAACGGACTGTCGAATTGTTTTGCCAATACAGTCTCTTCATCGCCCCCAAAATCATCTCCCCATTTGATATCAAATCCCTGGTTTTGGAGGAATTTAACAGCTTCTGTGTAGGTCATCCTTGGGAATGGTTTTTGGACTTTTTCAAGCTTTGATACATCTCTTCCAATAGCAACAAGGTCATCGTATGCGTTGTTGAGAACGTATTGGACGATATAGTAAACCAGATCTTCTTGGAGTTTTACGTTGTCTTCGTGCTCGTAATATGCAACCTCAGCTTCGTTCATCCAGAATTCTATAAGGTGCCTTCGGGTCTTTGATTTTTCCGCTCTGAATGTTGGGCCAAGGTTGTAAACCTTTCCGAATGCCATACAAGCAGCTTCGAGGTAGAGCTGTCCTGTCTGCGTGAGATAAACTTTACCGTAGTCAAAGTAATCAACTTCGAAAAGGTTGCCTGCAGTCTCACCGATAGCACCTGTAAAGATAGGAGTGTCTATCTGTATAAAGTCTCTTTCCCAGTAGAATTTCCTTATTGCCTTGATTACAGCATCCCTTATTCTCATGATGTGGAACTGACGTTTTGCTCTGA
>Ga0224486_100367_pt1 | contig 15600 bp, 11 predicted proteins | sample TexhydDE_CT_test_FD_172013 | JGI IMG/M metagenome (GOLD analysis project Ga0224486, IMG submission 172013) | Fracking water microbial communities from deep shales in Oklahoma, United States - hydraulically fractured wells DE_CT_test ...
GGGTGTTCCCCCCCCCCCCCCCCCCCCCAATATCTTCCATCTCACTCCGGGGTATTCGCAGGAATGCCTCCACTACCCCGGGGTCAAACTGACTGCCCGCGCACCGTTTCAGCTCGCCGAACGCGTGGTCCGGGGTAAGTGCTTTCCTGTAAGGCCTGGCGGAGGTCATGGCGTCATATGCGTCGGCCACGCGGATTATGCGTGCCAGGAGCGGAATCTCTTCCCCTGATAGCCCGTCCGGGTACCCCCCGCCGCCGTAGTCTTCGTGGTGGTGCCGCACGGCCGCCGTTACCTCGACCGGAAACCCGGCCGGTTCCAGAATCCTGGCCCCCACTTCGGGGTGACCCTGCATTTCTTCCCTTTCTTCCGGAGTGAGGGGACCCGGCTTGAGGAGAATGTTCTCGCGGACGCCGATTTTGCCGATGTCGTGCAGGAGCCCGGCCATGTACACCTGTTCCTGTTCTCCGGCACCAAGTCCCATAATGCGGGCGCACAAACGCGCCAGTTTCGCCACCCTCAGGGAATGACCCCTGGTGTAAGCGTCCCTGGCCTCAAGGGCTGCCGCCAGTGCCTGCACGACATTCAGGTAGTATTTCCGCAGCGAGGTGTATAACCGGGCGTTTTCCAGCGCCAGGCCCAGTTGTGAGGCAATGATGACCAGATATTCGACTTCCTCTTCCGACCAGCGCCGCGGCACGGGAGAATAGATCTTTAAAGTGCCCAGGATCTTTCCACCCGTTTTCACCGGAACGACAACCAGCGCCCGCACCTCGGTCACGGAGTAGGGGAGGCGCATACTCGTCACGGTGCTGGCCAGGTCCTCCACAACCACAGGTTCCCCCTTTTGGAGCACCTCGCCCAGCAGGTTGCCGTCCGGCCGGATACGGCCCGTCTCCGCCTGCAACCCCGGGCTCATGCCCACATTGCCCCTGAGCACCAGGTCACCGGTTTTCTCGTCAAGCAGCCGCAGTATACACCACCGGGCACCCAGCACTTCCCGTACGCCGTTCAATGCGGCTTCGATAATCCGGTCTGCATCGAAACTGCCCGACACCACCTGTCCTACTTCGAGCAGCCGTTCCAGCATGGCCGCCCGTTCCTGAACTCTCCGGAAAAGCCGGGCGTTCTCCAGTGCCAGGCCCAGAGCGGTACCCAGGGTGGTCAGGAAAACGGTTTCCTCCCCGGTAAAACGCTGCTCTCCCGGTTTCCCCGCCAGGGTGAGCACCCCCGTCACCCTGCCCCCGACCGTAAGGGGTACCGCCACTGCCGGCCGCTTTCCTTCGGCCGCGTCTTTTTCATCGTCAAAGTGCGCAGCGGCAGCTTCCCGCTCTACCGCGGCTATTATTTCCCCTGCGGGAATAATCCCCGGCCCGTTGTCCGGCTCCAGGGCGGCCGCCACTTCGGCGGTTGCCGCCCCCGGCTCCGCCTCGTTCAGCATAAGTACCGAGCCGCCGGCGGCCCCGGTCAGCCTCAGCACCGCCTCCAGCCCCTGCCGGGCTGCTTCGGCCACCTTCAGGCTACCGGAAACAGTTTTACTGAACTCAAAAAGGGCTGTAAGTTCGTTCACCTTCTTCTGAAGTTCCTGCCCGGTGTACAGGAGCCGGGCTACGGTCTCCGCCACTGCCTGCATCATCCCCGTGGCGGCCAGGAGCCGCTCTTCACTCCAGACGGGTACCTTTACGGCCGCCGCCAGAAGCTCTTCGTGGCCAATGCCCGTTTCCCGGGCCAGTTGCAGCACTGCCTCTTTTGCAAGCTCCTGCAGCGCCACACTGCCGCCCAGCAGCACCGCCGCCAGCTCCCCCGCCACATTTAAAGGCGTTGCCAGGTGCACCAGCCCGGCATGACAGGTGTAGGTAACCGCCTTCCCTGCGCTCGCGGCGGCTCTGACCGAGGCTGCCCGCGAAGCCGCACACCTGGCCCTTCCTTCCGGGTTGTTGTTTATTAAAGCACAGAAAGAACACAGGTTGGTGATTTCAGTGAGCGGGCGCCCGTCCGGGTAAGCGATCAGGGCCGACAGTCCCAAAGCCCGGCTCATGGTTTCTTGAAGTTTTTGTAAATATTTTAGTTCTCCGTAGAGCTGCATCAGCTTCCCCTTTCCACGAAATTGACGAAATATCCTGCTTACAACACCTGCCCGAGAACTCCTGTTTGCCGTACGGCAGTTTTGCCTATCTAATAGCCGGTTCTTCTACAGCCTTTCTGTGAGACGGTTCCGTACCATCGGTATTTTTGGATTTTCTTTCTACTTCCCGGCGTGGAATCCTTCTCTGAAACGAAAAAGTTGCTTTCCTGTCGTAAATTTTGTCCCGTTCTGAGGTCAGGCCCCTGGCGGCCTTCCTGAAGGCAAAAGAAAAACCTTCCGTTCAGGAAGGCGAATGATGGGCCGACTACACTTGATTTTACTGGTGGGCGGGGTAGGAATTGAACCTACGACCTTCTGCGCGTCAAGCAGACGTTCTCCCACTGAACTACCCGCCCTCACGTGATAACATCTATATTATGGCCCAAACCGGCGAGGATGTCAAGGGGTGATTTGCCGGGGGCCGGAAATTGGGCCCCCGGCAGGGCCGCCGCCTTCCACCAGCGCCGGAAAAAGGTTTTTTTCGGCACATCCCGGCCGGCCACCAGGGCAGCCCGGCCCAGCTCCACTTCATCCAGGCGGTAGATCACTTCGCCCACTTTCTGCCCGGTCCGGATGGGAGCGGTGAGCCCGGGTACCAGTTTAATTTCCCTGCTCACCCGGGAAAGCTGATCCCGGGTGAGCTCGACCTCCACCGGCGCGGCCAGAACGGCGGGAACCTTATCGGCCAGCCCGCCGGCCACTGCCGGCCGGGCCACCTCTTCCCCCCTGCGGCCCAGGGTCACCCGCAAAACTTCGCTGAAGCCGTAGTCCAGAAGGGCCGCCGCATCCCGGTAGCGGTTGTCGCTGTGCAGGACTACGGCAATCAACCGGCGCCCGCCCCGGGTGGCCGAGGCAATCAGGCAGTTGCCCGCCCGGGGGGTAGATCCGGTTTTGACCCCGTCAATGCCCGGATATCTGCCTTCCCGCAGGAGGCGGTTGGTGTTATATATGGTCTCCTTGCGCCCGGAGTTGCAAAAAGTGATGGTGGCCTCCCTGGTACGCACAATCCGGTTGAACACGGGGTTCTGCAGGGCATAACGGGTTATTACCGCCAGGTCGCGGGCACAGGTGTAATGCTGCGGGTCGTGATAGCCGTTGGTATTGGCAAAGCGGGTATGTACAGCTCCCAGGACCAGCGCCTTGGCATTCATCATTCTTATAAATTCCTCTTCGGAGCCGGCCACATGCTCGGCAATGGCCACCGTGCTGTCATTGGCCGACATGATCAGGGCTGCTTTAAGCAGGTTTTCCAGGGTTATCTTTTCCCCGGCCCGCAGGTCCAGTATCGAACCCATGCCCACGGCCGCAGCATTGCTGCTCACGGTCACCACATCCCCCAGCCGGCCGTATTCCAGGGCAATAATGGCCGTCATTATTTTGGTCAGGCTGGCCGGTTCAAGCCTCTGCAGGCCGTTTTTATCGTAGAAAATCCGGCCGGTACCGGCATCCATGAGCACGGCCGCGTCCGCCGTCACGGAAGGTTGAGCGGCCCCCGCCGGCGCGGGAAAAGCGGGGAGAAAAAGCAGGCCCAACAGCAGTACCGGGCACAGAATGAGCAGGAAATGGCGCACGGCAATCCCTTCCCTTCTTTTTCCCCCCTTATTCTGTCACGGCAGCCGGCCGCTTTATGAAAGCAAAAAAAACCAGCCCGCCGGTGGCTGGTTTAAGGAAGTATCGTTAGCAATTTAAAAAATCATTAATAGATTGTCTTCCTCCGCTTGCGCCACCACAGGTAGACCGCCAGGGCAACCAGGGCCAGGAGCACCACCACGTCCAGGCGGTGGAACCAGTATTTCAGGTCCTGCCAGTGCTGGCCCATTTTCATACCCAGATAGGTGAGGAAAAAGCTCCACGGCAGGGAACCCAAAAAGGTGTAGATGACGAAACGGGGGAAGTTCATGCCGGAAATTCCCGCCGGCAGGGAAATAAAGGTGCGCACCACCGGCATCAGCCGGGTGAAGAAAACCGTGGCTTCACCGTAACGCTGAAACCACATCTCCGCCAGCTCTAGATGCCGCAGGGAGATGCCGAAGTACCTCCCGTAACGTATTAAAAAGGGGCGCCCTCCCCAGTAACCCATAAGGTACGAAATGATCGATCCCACCGTGCCGCCAATGGTGCCGGCCATTGCCGCCCAGAAGAAATCCAGCCTGCCCGTGGATACCAGGTAGCCGCCAAAGGGGAGAATGACCTCACTGGGAAGGGGTACGTTGGCGCTTTCAATGGCCATGCCGATGGCGATTCCCCAGTAACCCAGCCTGGAAATAAAATCAACCGTCCATTCAACGATAACCTCCAGCAAAGAAAAAAAGTAATCCAACCCCGACATCCCTCCACCTGAAAAAGGGCGGGTAACCAAACCCGCCCTTTCTTGCCAGGAGTTTAAAGCTTGAGATTATCCAGGATATGAGCCAGAAGCGGATCTGTTTCTTTTAAGCCGGTAAGCGGCGACCTGCGGGTGGAATAACGACTGTCGTAGGCCACCAGGTCCAGCGCCCGGCACATGGCCCGGAAATTGGCCGAAATGCTCGAGGCCGCCACGCCGTACTGCCTGGCCAGCTCGTGCTGGCTGATCCGGTGATCGCACTCCAGGCGGGACATGGCATATACCACCGTGGCCACCCACAGCTCGGGCTTGCGGAATGTGGGCCGTACCCTGGAACAGTAGTCATGCCACAGGTGCAGGGCCCCCTGCACCTGGCCCGGATCATAACCCCTTTCCCGGAGGTCTTCCACAACCCCCCTGGCCACATTGGCATGGGTTACCTCCGGCCACTGGTAGTCTTCGGGAGTTTTAAAATGCTCCCCCGCCGGTTCCTCCCCGTCACCGGTATTGGGGCCGGACGGCAGGAGGCCCAGCTTGCGGCGCACTTTCTGGAGATCGTATGAGGGCTCCCCGTTTAATTCCCGCCGGGTTTCCACCAGTTCCAGTTCGTGGAACATTTCTTCCAGCCTGGCCCTGCCCTCGGCAGTAAGGCAGGCCTCCCGGGGAGTTTTCCCGCCCAGGGCGGGAACGGGTTTATCGATCCAGCGGTCGTAATATTCGTCCAGGATGGCCTCGGTGATCTGCTGGGCAATCCGGGCCGAAATTCTGTCCAGGAAGTCGCCGCCGGTCTCGTCACCACCATCCTCAACCAGGCAGGACAGGGCATAGTTAAAGCCCATTTCCACCACCATGCTGTTAATGAGGTGGGAGTGCTCCTTCAGGTAGTCATTGAGAACCTCTTTGACAGTGGCTTTCCGCTTCCGGGCGTAAGCTCTCAGATCCCGGCGCAGCTTCTTCAGCAGGATATCTTTACAAAAACCCGGCAAAGCGAGCCCGCTGGTGGAAAACTCGTATTCATCCCCTACCTTCAGCAGCCGCATCAGCAGGATGGCCCCTGGCTGGAGTTCCACCGTTGCATTTACGTCATGCACCCTGAACTCTTTCTTCTGCAGGAGATCCCGCAGCACGACTCCTTTCCCGGGTATAACCTGCATCACCTCAAAAAGGGAAATTCTCGCCGCGGCCCAGTGCTCTAGCAGGATTTGTTCCCTCTCCGAAAGTTCGGGATTCTGCCGGAAGGTTTCAATGATGGTTAACCCGCTGGGGAGAATGTAATCAAAGATAAACCACTCAAAACACCTTTCCATGGTGAATTCATCATCCCGGTCAACCAGTTCGGGATCCAGGCAGCTCAGATATATTTCCTGAGCTTTAAGCGCCTCCCGGGCAAAATCCTGGCTGTCGGCAAATTCCCCCAGCTTGCGGCGCAGCTCATGGCCGATACGCCGCCACCTGTACTGTTCCAGGAAAACTACCTTATCGCTTCCAGCGCAGCAGTTGCGGTACAATTTACCGCTCCCGCAAGGACAGAGACGTTGACCCATTTTCTTTACACCCCCTTTGCCGGCAGAAAGCTGGCCCGCGGGTTACGCATAGACTTTATTACAGTTTATTCTTAGTGATTCAACACGGGTATCATTATTCCTGCTTCATCCGGCAATAATTCCAGTTTAAGTTGACCTGCGTCATGCTGCACCTTTATTCCCAGCAGGGAGAGGGGGGAAACGGGCAGGTATATATTCCCCTCCCGCCAGGTAAGATTCTTCAATTTTAAATTTTTCCCCCCGGCAAAGACGGTCTTTGAACCCGGTTCCAGGATAAGCTCCCGGCTACCGGTCCGGATTGATATCTGCTTCAAATCGGGATGCCACTGCACGTTGAATCCCAGGGCCTCCAGGGTAAAGCGCAGGGGAATGTAAATTTCCCCGTCTGCAACCAGGGGGTACACCACGGCATCCACCCTTTCCCCGTCAACCATTACCCCGCCCGCAAAATTGAAAGTCACACTGCGCGGCAGGTGAGGCTGGAGTTCCTGGCAGGCGGCCACCAGCTGCAGGGAAGGAACGGAAACCTGGCGATCGGGTTCTATACCCCGGCCGTCAATGGACCTGCCGGAGGGTGTTAAAAAGCGGGCAATGGTTATTTTCAGCGCCCCTCCCGCCTCCAGAGGAACAATGGCCTGGGCCACACCCTTGCCGTAGGTGCGCCCCCCCACCAGGACCGCCCGGTGATATTCCTGCAGCGCCCCGGCCAGAACTTCCGCCGCACTGGCGCTCATGCCGTCGACAAGAACCGCCAGGGGCAGGTCCAGGTCGGGATTCTCGCCGGCGGTGGAGTACACTTCTTCGCGACCATTCCTGTCCACCGTAATTGCCACCACCTGGCCGGGAGGTAGAAAGTATCCCGCCAGGTCAACGGCCGCCTGCAGGTAACCGCCGGGATCGCCGCGCAGGTCCAGGATCAACCCCCCGATCCCCCTGGACTGGAACTCCCGCATCAATGCGCCGAATTCACCGGCCGTCCGGGAACCAAAAACATGTACCTTCACATAACCGATATTCCCGGCCAGCATTCTTCCTTCCACTACCGGGCTGCTCACCACCTCCCGGGTGAGCTCCACGTCAAAATCCGAGCCGCCGCGGCGTACGGTCAGCCACAACCGGGAGCCGGCCGGCCCGCGGATTTTTTCCGCCACCCGGGCAAGATCGAGCCCGGAAGTCTCTTCCCCATCCACCCGGACGATCAGGTCACCTTCCCGGATCCCGGCCCGGAATGCCGGGGAACCGGGGAACACCCCGGACACCCGGGGGTAAGGAAAACAGGCCTCCAGCTCCAGGCCCACCCCGGCAAAGCTGCCCTCCAGGGACCGGGCGAAATCCTCCAGCTCCCCGGCGCTGAAGTACTCCGTGTAGGGGTCGCCCACGCTGTTCAAAAGGCCGTCAATGGCCCCCTGCATCAACTGCCGGGCATCGGGGCGGGCAATATGGTAGCGGTAAAGGTAGTCCATCACTTCCGCTACCGCTTTTTCCTCCCGGTACAGCTCCCCTTCCGCCCCGGCTGGACCGGCAGGCAGGAATAAAAGAAATACCGCCAGTAAAAAAACAAGCCTGGTGCGCAAGGTATTCACCTCAAATGGCAAGCAAGATCCATATGTGGCAATTCGCCCCGCCGGGCTGAATATCCTGCCGGGGAGCCGCAAAAGAGCCAGAAATTCAGGGAGGTATTGGATATATCTACGGTGAAATAATTTAATAAAGGCAGGTGTACAGTTTTGCAGGAAAACACGCTTTTAGTCCTGGACGGCAACAGCCTGGCCCACCGGGCCTTTCACGCCATACCCCACCTGGCCACCAGCCAGGGACTGGTAACCAATGCCGTCTATGGTTTTACCAATATGCTCTTAAAGGTGATAAAAGAACTGCAACCGGGCCTGGTGGCCGTGTGTTTTGACATGGGCAGGGTCACCTTCCGCCATGAACATTACGGGGAATACAAGGCCCACCGGCCGGCAACCCCCGATGAACTGCGTCCCCAGTTCCCCCTGATCAAGGAAGTGCTGGCGGCTATGAACATACCCGTGCTGGAATGCGAGGGTTATGAGGCCGACGACTTAATCGGAACGCTGGTCAGCCGGGCGGAAGGGGAGAAGATAGCCAGCATCATCGTCACCGGCGACCAGGACTCCCTGCAGCTGGTCTCGCCCCTGACCAGGGTTTTACTTACCCGCAAGGGGATCAGTGAGCTGGAGGAATACACCGAGGGCCGGGTGTGGGAACGCTTCGGCATCACCCCGGCCCAGTTTCCCGATTACAAGGGGCTGGTGGGCGACACGTCGGACAATATCCCCGGTGTTCCGGGAATAGGACCGAAGACGGCCCGGACCCTGCTCAAGGAATATGGCAGCCTGGAAGAAATAATCTCCCGTGTGGACGAACTGCCGGCCCGCCTGCGGGATAAAATACGTCCCTACCGGGAACAGGCCCTTTTGTCCAAGCAGCTGGCCACCATAGAACGAAAGGTGCCCCTGGAGATTGACGTGGGCGCTCTCCGCTGGCCCGGACCGGACTACAACCGGTTGCTGGCCCTCTTCAGCAGGCTGGAGTTTAAAACCCTGATCCGGGCCATCAGGCAGGAACTGGGGCAGCATGAGGAGGAGACAGGCGGGCATCCCGTAAGGGAGGTGGAAACCTACCGGGTGACCTTCCGGCACCTGACCGGGAAAGAAGAGCTGTGCCGCCTGGTGGAACTGAGCCGGCAATCGGGCAGGGTGGCCGTAGCCCTCAGCGGAACCCGCCGGGAAGGTATCGCGGCAGCCGCCGTGGCCCTGAAATCCCCCGGTGAAAGCCCGGAGCTGTCCGTTTTTTATCTGGGAACGGAGAGTCCCGCCGGCGGGCAGGAGGCCCTGGAGATTCTGGGAGATATCCTGGCCGACCCCGGCATAGAGAAGCTCCTCCACGACGGCAAGAGCGCCCTGTGGCTTTTGCACAGGTACGGCCTTACCATAAACAACCTGGCCTTCGACACCATGGTGGCGGCCTACCTGCTCAACCCCGCCGCGGCCAGCCAGGAGCTGGCCGACCTGGCCCTGGAGCATTTAAAGATCGTCCTGCCCGGCCGGGGCGAGGAAGCCCTGGCGGCCCGGGCCGATGCCATCTGGCGGCTGTCGGAACTGCTGGCCGAAAAACTGCGCCTGGCGGAGATGGAGAGGCTGTATTACGAGGTGGAGCTGCCCCTGGTAGCCGTCCTGGCGGATATGGAAATGACCGGGGTGGCCATTAACAGGCAGCACCTGGAAGAGATGTCCCGGGAACTGGAGGTAAAGATCGCCTCCCTGGCGGAACAGATCTACCAGCTGGCGGGGGAACAGTTCAACATCAACTCCACCCGCCAGCTGGGGCACATCCTTTTTGAAAAGCTGGAGCTGCCGGTCATTAAAAAAACAAAAACCAGTTACTCCACCGATGCTTCCGTGCTGGAGGAACTGTCCGGGGCCCATCCCATCGTCCCCCTGGTGCTGGAATACCGGCAACTGATGAAATTGAAGTCCACCTATGTGGACGGCCTGGCCGCCCTGATCAATCCCGAAACGGGCCGGGTGCACACCACCTTCCACCAGACGGTGACGGCCACGGGCCGCCTTTCCAGTTCCGACCCCAATTTGCAGAACATCCCCATCCGCCTGGAGGAAGGGCGCAAGATCAGGAAAGTTTTCATACCCGGCCGGGAAGGGAACCTCATTCTCACCGCCGACTACTCCCAGATCGAGCTGCGGGTGCTGGCCCACATGGCCAAGGACCCCAACCTGCTGGATGCCTTCCGCCGGGGGGAGGACATCCACACCCGCACGGCCGCCGAGGTTTTTGGCGTGTCCGTCACCGAGGTTACCACCGACATGCGGGGCCGGGCCAAGGCGGTTAACTTCGGTATTGTTTACGGCATCAGCGATTTCGGCCTGGCCCGGGATATCAACGTTTCTCGCCAGGAAGCGCGTCAGTACATCGAAAGCTATTTTGCCCGCTACGCAGGAGTAAAGGCATTCATCGAGCGCACCATCCGGGAGGCCCGGGAAAAAGGTTACGTCACCACCCTTTTAAACCGGCGCCGCTACCTGCCCGATCTCTTCAGCCCCAACCGCAGCGTGCGCATGTTTGGCGAGCGCACGGCCATCAATACGCCCATCCAGGGCAGCGCCGCCGATATCATCAAGCTGGCCATGGTACGCATTCACCGGGAATTGAAGGAGCGGGGGCTGGCCACCAGGATGATCCTGCAGGTACACGATGAGCTGATATTCGACATGCCCGCCGGAGAAATGGCGGAAGTGACCGAACTGGTCCGGAGGCACATGGAAAACGCCCTGGTGCTGGATGTCCCGCTGGTGGTGGACATGAAGCTGGGGCCCAACTGGTACGAGGTAAAGAAAATTTAGGAGCGGAGCAAATGCCTGAATTACCGGAAGTGGAAACGATCAAGCGCACCCTGAAGGAGCGATTAACCGACCTTACCATACGCGGCGCAGATATCCTCCTCCCCAAGATCATTCAAACGCCCTCACCGGAGGAATTCTGCCGCCTGGTGGTGGGTAAAAAGATCCTGGATGTGGGCCGCCGGGGCAAGTACCTCCTGCTCTCCCTTTCCCGGGGGCTGGTGCTGGTGGTTCACCTGCGCATGACGGGGCAGCTGGTTTACACCGCCCCGGGTGCACCCAGGCCCAAGCACACCCACCTGATCTTCTACCTGAGCAACGCCCACCAGCTGCGCTACACCGATACACGCCAGTTTGGCCGCTTCTGGCTGGTGCCGGCAGAAAAACTGCAGGCCGTCAGGGGGTTGAAAGATCTGGGGGTGGAACCCTTAAGCGGGGAATTTACGGTGGATTTTCTCAAAAAGGAACTGAAAAAGCGGCGCACCCGCCTGAAACCCCTCCTGCTGAACCAGACATTCATTTCCGGCCTGGGCAACATCTACGCCGATGAAGCCCTCCACCGGGCGGGACTGCACCCCGCCCGGCAGGCAAACACCCTCACCACGGCTGAAGCGGAAGCCCTCTTCCGGGCCATCCGGGAGGTCCTGGAAGAAGGGATTGCCAGCCGGGGTACCAGCGTGAGGGATTACGTGGACGGCACGGGGCAGGCGGGCAGTTTCCAGGAAAAATTGCGGGTATACGGCAAAAGCGGGCAGCCCTGCCCCCGGTGCGGCCTGGCCGTCGCGCGCCTGCGCCTGGGCGGCCGCAGCACATACTTCTGCCCCGAATGCCAGAAGTAACCAGGGCTCTAACAAATCACCATTCGACCGTTCCCCCCATACAAATGGTTAGGAGACCCCAAAAACCACCTGGGAGGGAGCGGTCAGTGGAGTTATTTACCATCCTCATCTTTGCCCTTGCCCTGAACATGGACGCCTTCGCAGCCGGGGTAGCCTATGGTGTAAGGGGTATCCGGCTGCCCTTTTCTTCTGTGCTGATCATCAGCCTGATGTCGGTTGCGGCCATCAGCCTTTCCATGATTGCCGGGAACCTGGTAGCCAGGGCCATCTCCATAAGCTTCGCCCGGCATCTGGGTGGGATTATCTTAATCCTCATCGGGCTCTGGGTACTGTTTCAGGCCATGAGAGAAGGAAATAACGAAGTGGAACCCGCACGGGAAGAGGAACCCCGGCCCCTGGTCCAGATCAGGATCCGCACCCTGGGGGTTATGGTCCAGGTACTGCGGGAACCCCACCGGGCCGACCTGGACCGCTCGGGCGTAATCTCCGCCGGGGAAGCCATCCTGCTGGGTCTGGCCCTGGCTATGGACGCCTTCGGTGCCGGCTTTGCCTTCTCCATGCTTGGCTTCGACCTGATGCTCACCGCCTTTCTGGTGGGGGCCGGGCATGTAATTACCACCTACGCAGGCCTGCTGGCCGGCCGCACGTTCGGGGCCACCGCCCTGGGCCGCCATTTTTCCGCTCTGCCCGGCTGTATACTGATCCTGCTGGGGCTGTTCAAGCTGTATTAATGCAGCAAAGCCTGCAGGAACCCGGCCCTGTTGAGCGAATTGCTTTTATAGCGGGCCAAAGAAAAATCAGCGCACTTTCTCCGCCTGCAAGCTGCAATCTGGAGTGATGGATATTTGTCCTGGCACCTCAAGATAAAAAAAGATAAAAGCTTTAAGGTGCGCTTGTTTTTTTTCGTTTTCATACTGCTGATCATCCTGAACCTTGATCATCTGGGGCGGCTTATTTATCCTTTCCCTTACCGGGAAACGATTTTCAAATATGCTTCCAGCTATGGGGTCGACCCCTTTCTGGTGGCAGCGGTGATCAAAACGGAAAGCAACTTCAATTCCCGGGCTACCTCCCACCGGGGCGCCCGGGGATTGATGCAGATAATGCCGGAAACGGGAAGCTGGGCGGCCCGGGAATTGGGCCTGAGCCACTACCACCGGGACCTGCTGTTCGACCCGGAATTCAACATTCATATCGGCACCTGGTATCTTGCCCACCTGCACCGGACTTTCAATAACGATCCCATCCTGGTCCTGGCCGCCTACAACGGCGGGCTGGGCAACGTGCAAAAGTGGCTGGAACAGCAGCGCTGGACGGGTGAAAAAAGCAAGCTGGACCAGATCCCCTTTGCCGAAACCAGGGATTTTATCCGCAAGGTGCTCTGGAACTACCAGGTCTACCGTTATCTTTACGGAGGTGACCATGGTGAAAAACATTATTAAGGGTGCCTTTTACGGCGCCGCGGTGGGAGACGCCCTGGGCGGCCCGGCGGAATTCATGAGCGCCGGGGAAATCCGGGAAAAGTACGGCGTCCTGAAGGACATGGTCGGCGGGGGCTGGCTGAACCTGGAACCCGGGGAATATACCGACGATACCCAGATGACCCTGGCGGTAGCCCGGGGCATCCTGGCCAATCCCATTTCCCCCATTGAAGAAACAGGCCGCCACTTCATCCGCTGGTACCAGTCCGGGCCCCGGGATATCGGCAACACCACCTTAATGTCCCTGCGCAACTTCCTGCTGACGGGCAACTGGTATGAAGCCTCCCGCCTGACCGCCAAAACCTTAAATAAGCTCGACTCCAATGGCGGCCTGATGCGCACCCTGCCGGTGACCTTCGGCTACTGGGGCAATCTTCCGGCCATGGCCAGGTGGTCGGTCCAGATTGCCTATATGACCCACTACAGCCAGGAGGGAGCCACCTGCTGCCTCTTCTACAACTTCCTGATCTACCTGCTGGGGTCCTGCAGGAGTTTAAGCAAACGGGAAGCGATAACCCGGGCTCTCCAGCTGGCGGACAAGCACTGCCGTGAATTGAACATCCAGCCCAGCAAGTTTTTCTGGTACATCATCCGCCACATCCAGGAAGGCGCCCCGGAGGTCACCCCCCACGGCAGCGCCCTGGATACCCTGGCCGCAGCGCTGCAGTGTTTCCTGCACACCGAAAGTTTTGAAGACGCCCTCATCGCGGCAGTCAACCGGGGTGACGACACGGATACGGCCGGAACAGTCACCGGGGGCCTCGCCGGAACATATTACGGTTTCGAGGCCATCCCCCGGAAGTGGCTGGAGGCGCTTAAAAATAGCGAGCCCCTGGAAGAAATAAGTGAAAAGTTCTACCGGCTCATCCAGAGCAGCGCTTCCAGAGCGGAATCCCCAATGGCGGACCATTCCCGGGGCTGGCCCACCTGCCGGGAAGATTCACAGGTTTAAGGCCTCATTCATGCTCCCGCTCCGGAAGCCCTGTATATCCAGCGTCACATAGGTATAACCCAGCTGCTTCAGTTTCTCAACAACCCTGCCGGAATGCCGGATAACGAGAGGGAAATAATCCCCCGGCACCTCTATGCGGGCCAGGTTGCCGTGATCCCTGAGCCGCAGCTCCGGTATGCCCAGCTGCCGCAAAAAATTCTCCCCTTCGGCCACCCGCGCCAGCCCCTGGCGGGTGATGGGAGTGCCGTAGGGGAACCTGGTGGCCAGGCAGGGGGAAGCCGGCTTACCGGCAGTGGGCAGGCCCAGCCGGCCGGACAGGGCGCGGATCTCCTGCTTGGTCAAACCCGCTTCCATCAGGGGGCTGCGGACCCGCAGCTCCCGGGCGGCCTTAAGACCCGGCCGGTAGTCGCCCGCATCCCCGGCATTGGCGCCGTCCAGCACGCAATTGAGGCCGTGGGTACGGGCCACTTCCCACAGCCGGGCGTAAATTTCCTTCTTGCAGTGGTAGCAGCGATCCGGGGGATTGGCGGCCAGCACCGGGTTGTCCAGGCCCCTTACATTAACAGCAAGATGCCTTACCCCGATTAAACGGGCCAGCTCTTTCGCCTCTTCCACCTCACCCGCAGGATAAATTTCCGAGGTAGCCGTAACCGCCAGGATTTTTTCCTCCCCCAATACCATGCGGGCCACTTTAAGCAGTAAAGTGCTGTCCACCCCTCCGGAAAAGGCCACCAGACAACCATCCAGATTCTCCAGGATTTTCTTCAGATGATCAAATTTATTTAAGAGGCTCATGGTTGTCACCTGCCTTTGTAATCTTTCGCCGTAAAATGTGAACCTCCTCCGGGACAAGCCCGGGAGGACAGGATCTATATTTTCTAATGCAGGAATTTTTTGTTTTGATGTAGAAAAAAGGCCCTGTTATCTAATCTGGACTTACAGGAGTGAGACGGGGTGGGGTTTTTGAGCCGTAGCAAAGGATCGATACTTCTGGTGGAAGACTCTACATTAACCAGGTTTTATTCCAGAAGGCTTTTAGAAAACAACGGTTATGAAGTAGCAGAAGCGGCCAGCGGGGAAGAAGCTCTGGTCAAAATAAGGGAAAGGCTCGATCCATTTGATCTTGTTATTATAGACATTAACCTGCCCGGTATCGATGGCCTGACCACTATAGAAAAAATAAAGGCCATCCCGCATTACCGTTACGTTCCGGTGATGATTTTGACTGTTGAAGCAAAGATATCCACGGTTAAGCAGGCCATCCAGGTGGGCGCCATCGAATACCTTTGCAAGCCTTTCAGCTCCGAACAATTACTGCAGCGGGTAGAAAGGCTTATTGGACGCAGCGAAGACCCCCGCGAAATTTTAGAAAGGTTGCTTAGATTAGAAATTAACCGCGCCAAGAGAGGAAATTCAAAATTTTCCCTGGTACTGGCGCAGAGAACAGCGGCCGGCAGGTTTAACACAGCAAGTGTAAAGAGGATTCTGCAGAAAAAGCTGCGTGAAATTGACGAGGTACTGATGCTTGATGATAACCTCCTGGCGCTGGTACTTCCTTTAACAGATAAGGAAGGAGCAGCCACAGTAATAAAAAAGCTGCAGGAATGGGTGGCTGAAAAAGGGTGGCGCTTTGGCCTGGCGGTTTACCCGGAAAACGGCGGGAATGGCAAAGAATTATTCGGGTACGCCCAAACCGCGATTTCAAGAAGCTAACAATTAAAACTTTTCCCTTCGCCATAAAAAGCAAACCTCCTTCGCTACCCAGGTTTTTACGTAACGGGTAACCGAAGGAGGCTGAATGCGGTGTGGCTTGCGTACCTTTTTAATACCACCGGACTTTTCCCGTAGCCGGTGGTATTTGATCCCAGGAACGCAGGCCCTTGATTTTTCTCTTTTTGGTGCGGGCGGTGGGAGTTGAACCCACACGGGTTGCCCCACCGGATCCTAAGTCCGG
>Ga0224486_100368_pt1 | contig 15571 bp, 17 predicted proteins | sample TexhydDE_CT_test_FD_172013 | JGI IMG/M metagenome (GOLD analysis project Ga0224486, IMG submission 172013) | Fracking water microbial communities from deep shales in Oklahoma, United States - hydraulically fractured wells DE_CT_test ...
GCTGAAGGATTACCGGCCCCTGGTGGCACCGGTGGGAGTAGTACTGGTGGCCCTGGCGGCCCTCTGCAGGAACATCGTTGAGCTGCTCAATTTTCTGGCTACGGCCTGGCCGCCGTACGCCCTGGGCCTTTTTGAGGCGGGCATTCCCCTGTTATTGCTGGTGGTTGCCCGGGCCAGGGGCAAAGGAGGGAGGGGTGCTTGAAAAAAAGGATTGCCGCCCTCCTTCTAATTACATTTGTAATCATCCTTGCAGGTGGTTGCTGGAGCCGCGTGGAACTAACCGAGCTGGCCATTGTCCTGGGAGCGGGAGTGGACCTGGCGGAGGACGGCCGGATTTTGCTGACCCTACAGATCGCCAGGCCCGGCGCTTTTACTGCCGGAAGCGAAGGTGGAGGCCGGGGAAAGGAAGCGGCCAGCTGGGTGATCTCCGCTGAAGGCAGGACCGTGCCGGAAGCTGAAAGGTTCCTGGCCATGAAGATCCCCCGCCACATTTACTGGGGGCACTGCATCATTCTGGTTCTGGGGGAAGAATTGGCCCGCAGGGAGGGAACAGGCATGGTTACCAATTTCTTCCAGCGAGAAAGGGAACCCCGGGAAAATATTTATGTCCTGGTCGCCAGGGGCAGGGCCAGAGATTTTCTGGAGACATATTCCAGCCTGGAAAGAACCTCGGCCCAGGCAGCGGGCTTCCTGGAAAGGATGAAAACCGGCTACACCGTTCAACTCAGGGAACTGGCGGAAATGCTGGTCAGCAGGGGAATACAGCCGGCGGTTACCGCCGTGGAAGTAACGGAGGCGGGAACCATGCCGGGCCAGGTGCCGGGGGGCCCCCCCCCGCCGCAGAAGGAGGTAGGGGTGGCTGGAACGGCGGTATTCAAACAGGATAAACTGATCGGCTGGCTGGACCCCTGGGAAACCCGGGGCTTTCTCTGGCTGAAGGGTGAGATCATGAAGGGAGTAATCATCGTTCCGGGTCCGGAGCAGCCGGAAAAATTGGTCTCCATCCGTATCCGCCGGGGAAAGACAAAAATCATACCGGAATATAACGGGGAATACCCGCGCTTTCTGGTAAAAATACAGGTGGAGGGCGATATGGTGGAACAGCAGACCCGCGAAAACCTGGCCACGCCGGAAAAAATCAAACTGCTGGAAGAGGAAATGGCTTCCGAAATCAAGGCCCGGGCCGAAGCCGCTCTGGACAAAGTCCAGGGTGAATACGGGGTCGATATCTTCGGTTTTGGCGAAGCTTTCCACCGAAAATATAAAAAAGAGTGGCGGAAACTAAAATACCGCTGGGACGAGGAATTTTCCCGGGCGGAAGTGGAGATTGCCGTGAATGCCCAAATCAGGGAAATCGGCCTGTTGACCAGACGGGCCGGTATCCCGGAAGAGTAATTATACAGTTTCGAAGGGGAGGAAAAGTGATCGTCCTGCTAATCATCCTTTTTGCCGGCATTATCCTGCTGGAAGTGCCAGGCCTGGTGAAAAAGAAGATGTGGCGGGAGCTGGCTGCCTTTGCGGCGTACCTGGCCATCGGAATGGCCCTGAGCATTCCGCAGGCACTGGGGATCAGGTTGCCCAACCCATCGAAAGCCATTGAAGCACTGTTCAAGCCGGTGGCCGAATTACTGAAATAAAATCCCTGGAGGCGCAGGGCCCGGGCTGTATCCCCGGGTTCACCGGAGTAAAACAGCCCGGGCCCTTCGAGATGCTGCTTTAAAACCGTTCCCTGGGTGTGTAGTGGGTGTGCAGGAGTTCGTGGGACCTGCGGCCCAGGGGCTCGCCCAGGAACTCCCTGTACAGGGCCTGTACGGCCGGGTTTTCGTGGGATTTACGCAGCGGCATCTGCCGGTCGACCTGGTAGATGGCCGCGATACGCCTGGCCCGGATCTCGTTGTCCACGGGGACGGGCTGGCCGCCGCCGCCGATACACCCGCCGGGGCAGCACATGATTTCAATGAAATGGTACTCCCTTTCCCTGTTCACCACGGCATCCAGGACCTTGCGGGCATTGCCGAGCCCGTGGGCCACGGCTACTTTCAACTCCGTCCCGGCCAGGTTGACGGAAGCTTCCTTCACCCCTTCCAGCCCGCGGACCTCCTCAAAGTCCAGGGACACCAGGGTGGCACCCGTGACCAGTTCGTAAGCGGTGCGCAGGGCCGCTTCCATCACCCCACCGGTGGCCCCGAAGATGACCCCCGCCCCGGTGGAAATACCCAGGGGTGCGTCGTAATCTTCCTCGGGAAGGGAGTCAAAATCAATACCCGCCTGCTTGAGCATCCTGCCCAGTTCCCGGGTGGTGAGCACCACGTCCACATCCCGGTAGCCGCTGGAGCTCATCTCCGGGCGGCCGGCTTCGTATTTTTTCGCCGTACAGGGCATGATGGAAACCACGAAGATCCTGGCCGGATCGATACCTTCTTTTTGCGCATAGTAGGTCTTGGCCAGGGCACCGAACATCTGCTGCGGCGACTTGCAGGTTGATAAGTTGGGCAGCAGGCTGGGGTAAAAGTGCTCAATAAATTTGATCCACCCCGGGCTGCACGAGGTAATCAGGGGGAGCCTGCCGCCGTTCTGCAGGCGGTGAATTAACTCGCTACCCTCTTCCATAATCGTTAAATCAGCGGTAAAATCAGTATCAAAGACTTTATCAAAACCCAGGCGTCTTAAAGCGGCCACCAGCTTGCCCGTGACAATGCTTCCCGGTTCCAGCCCGAACATCTCGCCGATGCTTACCCGCACGGCAGGGGCAGTTTGCACCACCACGTGCTTTTCCGGGTCGGCCAGGGCGGCCCAAACTTTGCCCGTTTCATCCCGCTCGTGAATGGCCGCCGTGGGACAAACCAGCGAGCACTGGCCGCAGTTGACACAGTTTACCTCGCCCAGCGGCGCCAGGAAGGCCGGTGCCACCACGGTATCAAAACCCCGTTCCTGGACGGCAATGGCGCTGACCCCCTGCACCTTTTCGCACACCGCCACGCAGCGGCGGCAAAGGACGCACTTGCGCGGGTCACGGATTATCGAGGGGCTGGAATCGTCCACCTCGTAGGGAGACATCTCCCCCTGGAGGCGAATTTCTTCCACTCCCAGCTCGGCTGCCAGTTGCTGCAGCTCGCAGCTGGTATTGCGCAAACAGGTCAGGCACTCCTGGGGGTGGTTGGACATGATCAACTCCAGATTAAGCCGGCGCGCCTGCCGTACCGCCGGTGTGCTGGTATGAACCACCATCCCCTCGCCGACCCGGGTTACACAGGCGGCCACCAGCGTGCGGGCTCCCTCTACCTGCACCAGGCACAGGCGGCAGGCACCGATGACGTTCAACTCCTCCAGGTAACAGAGCGTGGGGATTTTTACCCCAGCCTGCCTGGCCGCCGCCAGGATGGTGGTGCCGGGCGGCACCTGAACCTGCCGCCCATCTATAGTAAGCGTCACCAGGGACATGTCTCTCCCTCCAGCTTTAAATGGTATAGATAGCACCAAACTTGCACTTTTCCATACACGTGCCGCACCGGAGGCATTTTTCCAGGTCTATCCGGTGGGGCTTCTTTTTCTCTCCGGAAATAGCTTTTGCCGGGCATACCAGGGCGCAGCGCCCGCAACCGTTGCATTTTTCTTCGTCTATGGCGTACACCATCAGGGCCCGGCAAACCCCGGCGGGACACTTCTTGTGGTATATATGGGCTTCATACTCGTCGCGGAAATGGCGGATGGTGCTGAGCACGGGATTGGGGGCGGTCTGTCCGAGGCCGCACAGGGCGGAAGACTTGATGCCGTGCCCCAGCTCTTCCAGAAGCTCGATATCCCCATCCCGGCCCTCACCCCGGGTGATCCGCTCCACAATCTCCAGCATGCGCTTGGTGCCGATGCGGCAGGGAGAACACTTGCCGCAGGACTCGTCCTGGACAAACTCGAGGAAGAACCGGGCCAGGTCCACCATACAGGTATCCTCATCCATGATAATTAAGCCGCCGGAGCCCATGATGGCTCCCAGCTGGGTCAGCGACTCGTAATCCACCGGCACGTCCAGGTAACGGGCCGGGATGCAGCCGCCGGAGGGGCCTCCCGTCTGCGCGGCCTTGAATTGCTTGCCTCCAGGGATGCCGCCGCCAATATCAAAGATTATTTCCCTCAAGGTGGTACCCATGGGCACCTCAACCAGACCGGTGTTGTTTACTTTACCGGCCAGGGCGAAGACCTTCGTTCCCTTGCTCTTCTCCGTACCGATGGAGGCAAACCATTCGGGCCCGTTCAGGATAATGGGCGGGATGTTGGCCCAGGTTTCCACGTTGTTGATCACCGTGGGCTTTCCCCAGAGGCCTTCCTGGGCGGGGAAGGGAGGTCTGGGCCTTGGTTCACCGCGGCGGCCTTCAATGGATGCCAGCAGGGCCGTTTCCTCGCCGCAGACAAAGGCGCCGGCTCCCACCCGGATTTCCACGTCGAAACTAAAGCCCGTGCCAAAGATGCTTTCTCCCAGCAGGCCGTATTCCCGGGCCTTTTCGATGGCCAGGCTCAATCTTTGCACCGCCAGGGGGTATTCGGCCCGGACATAAACGAAGCCCTGGTTTGCTCCTATGGCGTAGCCGCAGATGGCCATGGCTTCCAGCACGCTGTGGGGGTCCCCTTCGAGAATACTTCTATCCATAAAGGCGCCCGGATCGCCCTCGTCGGCGTTGCAGACCACGTACTTGAGCTTCCCCGGCGCTTTGGCTGAAAACTCCCACTTCAAGCCGGTCGGAAATCCTGCGCCGCCCCGCCCCCGCAAGCCGGATTTTTTGATGCACTCGATGACTTCTTCCGGGGTCATGCTGGTAAGCACCTTGCCCAGAGCCCGGTACCCGTCGCGGGCAATGTATTCTTCCACCGATTCAGGGTTGATGATTCCCGTGTTGCGCAGGGCAATGCGGGTCTGCTTTTTAAAGAAATCTATCTGATCGGAGGTCACCGCCGTCTTGCCGTCTTCGGGCGCCTTGTACAGCAGGCGCTCCACCACCCGCCCCTTCAACAAATGTTCTTCGGCGATCTCCACTGCATCCGCGGGTTTTAACTGGCGGTAAAACACTCCCTCGGGATAAACCACAATTACCGGGCCCAGGTCGCAGGGACCCATACAGCCGGTTTCAACCACCTTCACTTCGCGCTTTAAACCCAGCCTGTCTATGCTCTCTTCCAGGGCAGATTTTACTGCCTGGCACCCCGAGGAAATACACCCGGCCCCGGCACAGACCAGAACATGAGCCCTGTAAAGTTCCATACCGACCCCCCCTACTTACTTAATAGTCCACTCTTTAATTATCTGGCCGTTGACCAGGTGGGAAACCACAATTTCCCGCGCTTTTTTCTCATCCACGTGCCCGTAGGTAACCTTATCCCGGCCGGGCCTTTCCACTTCCACCAGCGGCTCGCAGTGACACAGGCCGGCACACCCGGTCTGGGTTACCGTTACACCCTTCAGTCCCCTCTTGCTGATTTCCTCCAGGATGGCTGTGAGCACCTCCCGGGCCCCCGAGGCAATCCCGCAGGTGCCCATGGTTACCACCACTTTAACGTCCTCCCTGCCCTCCCGCAGGCGCATCTCTTCCTGCAGCTTCTCCCTGAGCTTATCCAGCTCGGCGAGCGACTTCATACCCACCACCTCCGCTAAGTATGCTTAAACTTTCGGTAAGATACTGGCGCAGCCAGATAAGTACCTCCGGTGTATCCAGGGATATCCCTTTGAGACGGGACCTGATTTCCCCGGTATCCAGCTTATAGCTATGCCCGTTGTAAATGTGGCGGTAGCACAGGTCCAGGTGGCCGTTGCCCACCAGCAGGCTGACGATGGTCCGGGGCATATCCCCCAGGGGGGGACGGTCCCAGCAATAATAAGGGAAGGTAGCCACAACCGTTGTACCGCGTCCAACTTCACTCTTTATTTCCAGGTTGCCGCCGCACCGCTCCACCGCCGCCTGTAAAAAGGGCAGCCCGAGACCCACCTTTTTACCGGTTTTGGTGGTAAAAAACGGGTTGGTCAACTGGCGCAGCACGTGTGGGGGCATCCCGGAACCGTTATCAATTACGGAAAAACGCATTAAGTCGCTGGCCGGATCCTCTTCTACGGTAATCTCCACCCGGGTAGCCCCGGCCTCCAGGGAATTCCTGGCGACGTCCAGGATGTGGTGAGCCAGCTCTTCCATCATGGGAATCCCTCCCATCACTTACTGCCGGTAAGCCGCCAGGATACCGGACAGGCGCTCCGGTTGAACCCGGGCGTGAACGTCTTCATCCACAGTGATCACCGGTCCCAGGCCGCAGGCCCCGAGGCAGCGCACCACTTCCAGGGAAAACTGGCCGTCTTCGGTGGTCTCCCCGGGCTTGAGGCCCAGTTCTTCTTTGATGCGGTCCAGCAACTGGCCGGCCCCCCGCACGTAGCAGGCCGTACCCTTACACACGCTGATCTGGTGCTTGCCCTTGGGATGAATGGTAAAGAAGGAGTAGAAAGATACCACGCCATAAACCTGGCTTAAGGGTACATTCAGTTCCTCAGCAACTCTTTGCAGTACCTTTCTGGGCAGGTAACCGTAAAGCTCCTGGGCCCGGTGCAGCACCTGAATCAAGGCCGAGGGCTGCCCTCGATATCGCTCGAGCAGCGCATCCATCCTGCTGTTCAACTCCCCGCTACACTTGCAAGCAACAGACATCACAACAACCTCCTTGCTCATGGTTTATCAATACCGTCAGCGAATCCCAGCCCGGGATACACCACCTCCTTTCCTATTCCGGCCTTCAACCCTGCCGCAGCGGGCGTGATAGTCCCCCTCCATTTCTGGAGGCTCAACATTTTCCCCTCCTGATGAGCAGGTTATATAACCTGCCGGCAGCATGGAAACTGTCCAGGGGGGTGGAAAAAAGGGGAACGCCTTCCCTCTCCGCCAGGGCCACGGTATCCGGCGGGGGAATCCGGCCCCCGGAAATAACCACCCCGCTTAAACCCACCAGGGATGCCACGGCGATTACATTGCGGTGGCGCTGGATGGTAATCCACAGGCTTCCCCGGCGGGCACGGGCCAGCACGTCACTCATCATATCACCACAGTAGGCACCGTACACCGGGGGCAGGGCCAGGGCTTTGTGGTGATGGGCCGTCAGTTCCAGTTCCGCAATTATTTCCTGCCAGTCAATCAGCTTCACCACCCCCGTCCCTGGCCTGTTTCCAGTCCCGCCCCATGGCCGGCGGCTGTTTCTGGGCCAGTTCCACCATCTCTTCCGCCAGCTGCTGCAGGCGCTCCCGCAGTTCAAAAATACAGTAGCTGCGGCGGGCATACCCCTGCACTATATCTTCAGCCAGGGCGCGGCAGCTTGGTGAACCGCAGGACCCGCAGTCCAGCCCGGGAAGTTCGGCACAAATTCGCTCCGCCTCCTCCAGCCGGGCCAGGGCCACCCGGGGATCGCTGGCCAGGGTTAAGGCCGGACGGGCTGGAATGGGTGTCTTCAGGCGGTAATAATCCAGCTCCCTGGGGTACGCCCATTTTTCGCGGGAGCGGTGACGCTTGACCAGATTGCCCATGCGCACCCGGGCCACAAAGGGATTCTGCGGCACCAGGGGACCGCCGATGCAGCCTCCTGTGCAGGCCTGGGCTTCCAGGTAGTCGATGTCCGCAAGACCCCCCCTTTCTATTTCATCCAGGACGCTGATCACGCTGTGAATGCCATCAACGGCCAGCAGTGAGCCGGTTTTAATGGCCTCGTTTTCTCCCCCTGCCCGGCCCCAGCCGATGCCCACTCCCGAAGCGCGGGGGGCCACCGGGTTTGTGACGGGCATTTCCAGACGCTTGAGCAGGGCACCATAAACCACAGCCATGGAGATGGCCCCATCAACGCTGGACCTGCCTTCGGAAGGCTGCTTAACTTCTGTTACTTTGGCGGGACAGGGGGTAATAAAAAAAGTACCGATTTCGCCCGGCTCAAGCCCGGTCTTCCGGCAGGCCTGCTCCCGGGCCATACGACCCGCTATTTCCATGGGAGATTCTATAGGAATGATGTGCTCCAGCAGGCTGGGAAAACGCACCTGGATTAGCCTTACCACCGCAGGACAGGCCGAAGAGATCAACGGCCGCGGCCGGTCGGGGTAAACCTCAAGGTAATGCCTGATGGCCCAGGAAACGGCTTCCGCTGCCAGGGCAACTTCGAAAACATCATCAAAGCCCAGGGCCAGCAGGGCACTCAGGACTCTGGCAGGTGTATGTTCTGGCTTGAACTGGCCGTAAAAGGAAGGGGCCGGGAGAGCGATAGTATATTTAAAATCTTTTAGTTTTTCCAGGGAATCGGTTATGGCCAGTTTGGCCTGGTTGGGGCAGACGCGAATGCATTCACCGCAGTCAATGCAGCGCTCCTCGATAATGCAGGCTCTGCCCTTGCGCACCCGGATGGCTTCCGTGGGGCAATGCTTGATGCAGTTGGTACACCCCCGGCATTTTTCTTCGTCCAAACGCACCGAGTGAAAATACTGCTGCATTTTCAATCACCACTTCTTGATATTGGTACCACCCCGGCAGAGGTCGTCACTCGCAACTAATTATTGAAAACCACCGCCCATAATCTGGTACCTTTGTTTACCTCGGACCGGATATCCAGCTCATCGGCGCTCTTTTTAATGTTGGGCAGGCCCATGCCCGCCCCGAAGCCCATTTCCCGGATGTGGGGCGGGGCGGTGGAGTACCCTTCCTGCATGGCCAGGGGAATATCGGGAATACCCGGACCTTCATCTTCGGCGATGATTTCCACCTTATGGGGAGTGATATTGGCCGTCAGGCTGCCGTGACAGGCGTGGATGACAATGTTCATCTCCGCCTCGTAGGCAATAATAATGGCCTTGCGGGTGGTTGCGGGATCCATACCGGCCAGTTGCAAGGCTTTTTTGATCTTCGTAGCAGCCTGGCCCGCCCGGCTGAAATCCATTCCCTGCACCTGGAACTTCAACTGCAAGGTATCTCACCCCGCTTCAGAAACTCCGCAGTCCCGCCTGGTAAAGGATGCCGCAACTTTCAAAAAGGAACATATCCGTTGCCAGCAGGGGAAGGTTCTTTTCCCGCGCCAGCCCAATTACGTCCTCACCGGGCCTCTTACCCCGTACAAAAACGATGGCCCGCGCTTCCACCATCTCCGCCAGGCGGATGATCTGCACATTGGTAAGCCCGGTCAGCAAAAGGCAACCCGGCCTGGCAAAACATAAAGAGTCGCTGATCAGGTCGCAGCCGAAGCCACAGGTAACCTCTGTGTCAAGCAAGTTATCGCCGCAGAGAACATCGGCATTAAGCATTTCCTTAACAGCCTGTAACTTTATGGTCATTCACCTGCCATAAAAAGCTTTTTTGATCATGCACCCCGGTCAATAATCATATATTATTGTCAACCATCAAATTTATTTATTACAACAGAATAATACTTTTTTTCAAAAAAGCAATACAAGTTTGCTAAATGGTCATTTAAAAGAGCCGAGCGGTATTGTAATACGGCCCAATGGTTTTAACGACGTTTATTAACAAAAATCTCGTTTTATCACCTCCCAGTGTATTTTACAAAAAAATCCTCCTTCGTTACCAAAGGTCTTTCTGCCCAGGGTAACAAAGGAGGGTTTGAAGACCAGCAGATGTAAACGCGAAAACGCACAGTAAACCTAAAAGTACAGGTCCCGCTGCCCTTTCTCGATCATCTCCAGACGGGCAATGGTTTCCTCACGCACGGCAGGATTTTCGATGAGCTCCAGGTGCTTCCGGATAGCCTCCTCGCCCACCCGCCGGGTTTCCGGAGAAGCATAGTCCAGGAGAAATTCCTTGAAGGTGAGAATGGCGTTGGGCTGGCAGACGTTCTGGATCTGGCCGGTTTTGGCCAGAGACATGAACCGGTCCCCGGTACGCCCTTTACGGTAACAGGCCGTGCAGAAGCTGGGTATGTACCCGGACAGGCAGACACTGCGCAGCATCTCGTCGGGGCTCCGGTGATCCTCCACCTGGAACTGGGCGGTCTCGCCTTCCTCTTGATGCTCACCGCTTAGAGATTTGCGGTAGCCTCCCACGCCCGTACACGAGCCGGCGCTGATCTGGGAAATACCCACCGAGATCAACTCATCCCGGAACTCCGGCCGTTCCCGGGTGGACAGAATCATGCCGGTGTAGGGCACGGCCAGGCGCAGGATGGCAATGATTTTCTTGAAGTCCCGGTCGGAAACCAGGTAGGGGAAATTATCCAGGTTGATATTTAAAGCCGGACGCAGCCGGGGCACCGAAATGGTATGCGGACCCACACCAAAGCGCTCTTCCAGGTGCAGGGCGTGAAAGAGCAGGCCCAGCACCTCAAACTTATAATCGTACAGCCCGAACAGAACTCCCAGGCCCACATCATCAATGCCGGCTTCCATGGCCCGGTCCATGGCCGTGGTGTGCCAGTCGTAATCCCGCTTGGGGCCGGAGGGGTGCATGGCGCGGTAAGTCTCACGATGGTAGGTTTCCTGGAACAAAATATAGGTACCGATGCCGGCTTTCTTTAAAAGGCGGTATTCATCCACCGTGGTAGCGGCGATGTTCACGTTCACCCTCCGGATGCTGCCGTTCCTGTCCTTCACGGAGTAGATGGTCTCGATTGCTTCCAGGACGTAATCAATGGGGCAGTTGACCGGATCCTCGCCTGTTTCCAGGGCCAGCCGCTTGTGCCCCATGGCTTCCAGGGCAACCACCTCATCCCGGATTTCCTCCATGGTCAGGCGGCGCCGCACCAGCTCTTTGTTATCCCGGCGGTAGCCGCAGTAACGGCAGTTGTTGATGCAGTAGTTGCTGATGTAAAGGGGGGCAAAAAAGACCAGCCTTTTGCCGTATATTTTCTCCTTAATCCGGTATGCAGTGGCATACATGAAGTCCAGGATACCGGGATCTTCCACATGCAGCAAAACGGCCACTTCCGAAGGAGTGAGTCCCTTTGCCTCTCCCGCCCGGGCGATGATCTCCCGGGCCGCGGCGGGGTCCGCCCGGCGGCCTTCTTCCAGCAGGCCGTAGAGCTGCTCTTCGTTGATAAAGGTGGCCGGTTCACACTTCATTATTCATCCCTCCTTGAATTTTCGGGGCATGCCCGGGCCCGCGCCCCACCCGCCGGTTCAAGGAATGGATCATGTTTTTCAAGGCAACCAGTGTGGCTTCCATTTCGTCGTCCATTCCCGCCTTGCCGGGATAAATCTGGTAATAGCGGCGGTAGGGTGGCGGGGTGGTATCGGGCATAATCACATTGGCACCAAAACACAGGCCCAAACGGCGCCCCGCAGGGTGGATGGTACCCAGGGCGGTGGTGGCGGGCAAATGGGCCCGGGGAAGGAGCAGCCTGGACACGGCCAGCACTTTTAAAGTGAGTTCCAGCCCTCCGGGGGGCTCATTGCCCAGGGGTGTCTCCGGGTGAGGTATGAAGGGGCCGATACCCGCCATCTCCACGTCCAATTCCCGCAGGAGCAGGATATCGGCGGCCAGGGTTTCCAGGGTCTGGCCCGGCAGGCCGACGATGTTCCCCGACCCCACCTGGTAGCCCAGATCCCGCAACCACTTCAGGCGTAGCAGCCGCTCCTGCAGGGTGGTACCCGGCCGCAGCCGGGCAAAAAGTGCGGCGTCAGCGGTTTCGTGCTTCAAGAGGTAGCGGTCGGCCCCCGCCTCCCGCCACAGGCGGTAATCCTCAAAGGAACGCTCACCGACGGAAAGGGTTACTGCCTCCACCCCCACTTCTTCTTTCAGACGCCTGATGATATCCGCCAGAACCGGAGCCGTGTAATGGGGATCTTCTCCCGACTGCAGAACAACGGTGGGAAGCCCCAGCCCTGCGGCTCTGCGGGCAGCAGCCAGGATTTCCCCGGGAGCCATGCGGTAGCGCCGTAGCTTCCGGTTATCCCGGCGCAGGCCGCAGTAACAGCAATTCCGGCGGCAGTAGTTGGAAAACTCAATGATGCCCCGTAAGTGCACCTCATCTCCCAGGAATGCCGCCCTCACCCCGTCGGCCGCCCGGCCGAGGGCATCAACCTCCTCGCCCCTGGCCTGAAGCAAAACAATTACTTCATGGCGCTCAAGGTGGTGGTTTCCTCTGGCTTTTTTCAGCACTTCCACGAATTCCTGCCGCATATAAAACCACCTATGTACGGGATGCCTGCTGCAAAAGGGCCAGCTCGTCTTCAAATTCCACCTGTTCCTCTTCAAGAACGGCTAAAGCCTGGGGGAAGGGGGATAATGCCCGTTTCAAAACCCCGTGGAGGTGGGCTATAAGCACGCCGTAGTTGACAATGGGTACCCCGGCTTCCCGGGCCTGCATTATGCGGTAGAGCATTTCCCGGCGGTTGAGCATACAGGCCCCGCAGTGCACGATCAGCCTGTAATCCCGGAGGTTTTCGGGCAGGGTGCTCCCGCCGCTGGCCACGTCAAATACCAGTTCCCCTCCCACCGCCTGCCGGAGCCAGCGGGGGATCTTCACCCGGCCGATATCATCCTGGATGGGGTGATGGGTACAGGCCTCGGCAATGAGGATTTTGTCGCCGGGCTTTAAATCCTTGACGGCCCTGGCCCCGGCCACCAGGGTGGGCAGGTCTCCTTTATAGCGGGCAAACAGGATGGAGAAGGAGGTGAAAAGCACATCCGGCGGTGTGTCGGCCACGGCCTTGAGATAGGCCGAGGCATCGGTAACCACCAGCTTCGGCTTCACGGCCATGCTGGCCAGGGCGTGCTTCAGCTCCCGCTCCTTGACCATCACTGCGACGGCGTCGTTTTCCAGCACGTCCCGGATTACCTGCTGCTGCGGGAGGATGAGCCTCCCCCTGGGAGCAGCCTTGTCAATGGGGATGACCAGTACGACCAGGTCCCCCGGTCCAATCAGGTCCCCCACAATGGTGGGAAGGGCCCAGTCCCTGGGGGCAGCCTTTACGACGGCCATTTTCAGCTCATTGATGCCCCGGCGGGTCAAAGCGCTGACCGCCACAAAGGGTACATCCAGTTCCTGCTGCCACGGGCGGTTAACCGCTTCGGGGTAGAGGTCAATTTTGTTGATTACTCCCAGCACCGGCACTTTTTGTTCCCGGGCCCGGTTCACCACATCCCGTTCATATTCCCCAATTCCCCGCCCGGGATCCACCACCAAAAGGGCCAGGTCGGTTTTGCTGAGCACCTCCAGGGTTTTCTGCACCCGCAGGGCGCCCAGTTCCCCGGTATCGTCCAGCCCCGCCGTGTCGATAATCATCACCGGCCCCAGGGGGAGGAGCTCCATGGCCTTGGCCACGGGATCGGTGGTTGTGCCGGGGATGCCGGAAACGATGGCCACTTCCTGGTTGGTTATGGCGTTGATTAAGCTGGATTTGCCTGCATTGCGCCGGCCGAAAAGGGCAATATGCAGCCGCTGCCCCCGGGGGGTGGCATTCAGGCTCATGGCTTATCACCTTCCCTGGTTAAAAAGCGTTTTAAATGCCGCACGCCGGCCACACCCGGTGTGGTCAGCTCTTCCGGTTTAAGGATTGCTTCGATTTCCTCCCTGGTGAACAACCCCTCCTCCACCAGCAGTTCCGTAACCGGCCGGCCGCTCCGGACCGCCCGCAGAACCATGGCGGTAGCCTTCTCGTAGCCCAGGTAAGGGACAAAGGCGGTGATCACCCCCTGGCTGGCTTCCAGCAGCTGCCGGCAGCGGACCTCATCAGCTTGAATGCCCCGGACGCATTTTTCCGCCAGCAACCTGGCCGCCCCGGTCATCATTTCCAGGGAGTGGAGCAAATTGTGGGCAATCAGGGGGAGGAAGGCATTCAACTCCAGCTGCCCGGAAGCCGCGGCCATGTTAACGGCCGCATCGCCGGCCATCACCTGGTAGGCCACCTGGGTGACCATTTCAGGTATCACGGGGTTGACCTTGCCAGGCATGATCGATGAACCGGCCTGCACCTCAGGCAGCCTGATTTCCCCCAGCCCCGCCCGGGGGCCGGAAGATAACAGGCGCAGATCCCCGGCTATCTTGGCCAGGTTGACAGCGGCGGTCTTTACAAAGCCGGAGACCTCCGCGAAAATGTCGGCATTTTGCGTGGCTTCCACGGTGTTTTCCGCCCGGGCCAGGCCAAAACCGGTCAGCTCCCGCAGGATCTCCACCACCCGGAAGATATAACGCCGGCTGGCGTTGAGTCCCGTCCCCACGGCTGTCCCACCCAGGTTAACCTGCCGCAGGCGTTCCTCTGCCTTGTACAAACGCCACCAGTCCCGGGCTACCGCCTCGGCGTAGGCGCCGAACTCCTGGCCCAGGGTAACGGGCACCGCATCCTGCAGCTGGGTGCGGCCGATCTTGAGTATGGAGGCAAACTCCTTCTCCTTAGCCTGCAGGGCCCCCTGCAGAACGGCCATAGCCTGGCTCAACTCCCGCACCAATTTGATGGCCGCCACCCGCAGGGCCGTAGGGAAAACGTCATTGGTGGACTGACCCAGGTTAACGTGATCCAGCGGATGGACCAGTGAGTAATCTCCCTTCGTCCCCCCCAGGATTTCAATGGCCCGGTTGGCAATGACCTCGTTGACATTCATGTTGGTGGAAGTGCCCGCCCCGCCCTGAAAGGCGTCGACGACAATTTGCTCATGCCACTGGCCCCGGGCCAGCTCATCCGCCGCCTGCACTATGGCCCCGGCAATGCGGGGTTCCAGCAAGCCAATCTCCATATTGGCCAGGGCCGCGGCTTTTTTGACCAGGGCCAGGGCCCAGATGAGTTCCCGGTGCACGGGAATCCCGGAGACGGCAAAATTTTCTTTGGCCCTTAAAGTATGGATGCCGTAGTAGGCCTCCCGGGGGATTTCCCTTTCACCCAGCAGATCTTTTTCTACCCGGTAGGACACCTCAACTCAACACCTTTTTTAAATATGTTACTTACGGGACACCAGGGCGCTTTTCACCTGCACCCCTTTGATGCTGCCCAGTTTTCCCGTCATAGCCCCGATTTCGTCGGTGGTGCCGTCAACAATCAGGGCGATGACCGAAAGGTTCTTCTCACGGTAAGGTATGCCCATGCGCCCCACAATAATCTCCGCGTACTCACTTAAAATGCTGTTGATCTTCCCCGCGGCATACTGGCGGTCTTCGACCAGGATGCCGACGACACCAATGCGTCTTTCCACACCTTCACCTCCCAACGCCGCAGCTTAAACGCACCCCGCAATTCGTCCACAAATGAGCGCACCCATGCCCTTTTTAAAAGACGCTATTAATGTAAACAAAAAAGCCTGCCTTTCTCCCACGAAAAGCAGGCTGCTGCCCGGTTTCTTCGCTGCCCCCTTGAGTACAGGAAAAACCCTTTTCGCAGGGAAGGCTGTTATGCCGTTGTCATACCCCTCCGGTTCAGGGCCATCAGGCCCCCAACCGTTAGGGTAGCTATGTAAAAATTATACTGCAAAATCAACGATATGACAATTAGTAACAATGCTTTGGTCCGGGTCTAAGCGATATTCGGCGCCGGGAAAGTATTTCATTCCCTGCTTGAGCCATTCTGCCCCATCGCCGCCAATGTAGATTTTCGGGGTCCGGCTCAGATCCCATTTCCCTCCGATTTCCGCATAAC
>Ga0224486_100369_pt1 | contig 15539 bp, 20 predicted proteins | sample TexhydDE_CT_test_FD_172013 | JGI IMG/M metagenome (GOLD analysis project Ga0224486, IMG submission 172013) | Fracking water microbial communities from deep shales in Oklahoma, United States - hydraulically fractured wells DE_CT_test ...
TCGTCCACCCGGGCGGTAAAGTTTTTACCTTCCAGCTTCCCGGCGGCCTCCGCCGCCCTGCCGGTAGAAACCGCCTTCGCCCCCGCCACGTCCCCGGAAGCCAGGGCGCGGAGGTAAGTTTTAGCAATTTGCCGGGGCGGCAAGGCCATCGTATACTGCCACGCCAATGTCAACAGCAGCCCGGCAATCACCATGACTGCTGTAAGCAAAATAATTTTCTTCCTCATGGTCCACAACTCCCATTGGGGCAAACTATTTTCGCCGCCGCCCATCTTACCGGTGTGATGGAAGTTTTACCTAAAATCTTATTGACAGAGGTATTAATAACAGCCACTACTCCCGGCATATCCAGAGAAGTTTGCAAAGTACCCCCGCCGCTCGGCAGTACATCGCTTGATGTGATCCCAAAAATATAAGGAAACCCGGCGGCTGCCATCACACCGCCACCCAGGCTGCCGCCGCTAAAAACATACTTATAAGCCGCCTGCGCCCCGCCGGCGGCATAAGCATCATCGCCGTTATAAACCACCAGCACGTAGTCCGGCCTTGTTTTCATAGCCGAACCTTTTAAAGGTGTTAGGGTATTGGGGTCCAGGCCCAAGTTTTCGGCAAGTTTTCTTCTAAAAACAGCGTGGGCCGCCGCCGTGTTTATCCGCGGTTGCCCATTCGCCTGGCTGTCCGGGGTCACCTGCATGGCCGCAGCCCTGACGGCCATCTCCAGGGCTCGCTGCACGTCAATGTCACTTTCCGTGGTCGCCTGGGTATAGTCGGCCAGGTAGGCCATCGCCAGCATTAGTACGGGTAAAAAGACCAAGAACCATATTAATGCCGCACCGCGCCGGTCTTTCAACAAGCGTTTCAGCATGTCAATCCCCCATTTCAATCGCGGCCGCGATCACGGGCTGACCCGTTCGCTCAAGGCCGAACCGCCTACCTTAATCGTAAACCCGCTGGGGACAGTTCCGCCTATAATCCTGCCTATAAGCAGTGGCTGGGGCTCCGGCCTGCAGGTGACCTGGAGGGACAGGGTACTGGCATCCATGTCGGCCGGATTCCTCAGCACCCGGGCCGCGCCCCGGGACTGCCGCGGCCCCTGGATATCCTGTACCGGGCAGGAAAAGGCGTTAAACCTGGCCTTTAAATCGTTTTCGTCGGCAATTGAGAGGTAACCCTCAACCTCCATACGCTGAAGGTAGTAATTGACCAGATGTTCGGCGTACTGGTGCTTGGTCAGGATGACCCAGTAATCCACCGCGCCGAAGGTCAGGAATACCAGGATAAAGAACACGATCAAAAATTCCAGCAGGACAGATCCCCGGACATCCTTTAAAAGCCGCCGCCCGTCAAGTTTTGAATAGTATTGACGGCCGAATTGTGGGTCGCCGCCAACTGGCCCTTCAACGCAGCGGTTATGGCCAGTGCCGCTCCGCCTACTATCAATCCCAGGATTAAGGCCTCCAGCAATGTAAAACCCCGCTGGTCTTTTTTTAAATCTTTTAAGCGCCGCCACATCTAAATCCCCCCTGTCAAGCGAAGGTAAACGTGCAACAAAACCACCGCTAGGACGCCGCCGAAAACAAATATCGCCCCCGGGACCACCGGCAGATCCGTATTGGCCCCGGCCATTTCTCCCGCCTGTTGAAACACCCTGAAGTTCTTATATCCCAGGGCCGGCACACACCCCAGACGGATTTCGCTGATCCAGGTGCCTTTCACCATAGCCGCGACATTCCAGTCATAAATCTTCAGCCTGACAGCCAGGGCCATAACCCATCTCGCCAGGCCCGCGCCTACAAAATACACCGGCAGCAGCTCCGGCCCCAGCCAAACCCCCATGCCGGCGGCCAGCTTGATGTCACCCTCGCCAGGGTTTAGAAAGATAAAGGTGGCCGGGATGGCAGCCAGCCCGGCCATCAGGGCCGGTAGTACGCCGGGACCGATAAGGACAGCTTTCACCAGCCCGGCAAGGAAGAATGGAATGGTAAGCCAGTTTTTGATCAGGCCGGTCTTTAAATCCGTATACAGCGCAGTAGCCGCAACAGCCATCATTATGAAGTCTGGCCACCAAGTCATAGCTGGCTGCACCTCGGGTCGTTGGCGTAGGCTGGATCAGAGCATTTGATAATCAGCACGTTCTTGCCGGCCAGCCCCCGCAGGGCGGCCGAAACACCGTAGCCGACAAACGATGTTGCTCCTGCAATAATAAGCGCCCAGATGATATGCTCCATCGTTAGTACCGCGCCCCTTTCACCCAGCAAGAAATTCTTAACTGCCTTGAACATTAAAAGCACCTCCCGTAAAAAAGAAAAGCCCCTCCTTTTCAGGGAGGGGCCTGCAGTTAAGTTTAGTTTCCAGTGGCACCCGTGGCAATTCCGGTGGCGCTATCGGTAGTAAGGGTGGCGCTGTAAGTCGAGGTGTCGCTCACCGCCCCGCTCATCGCCTTCATGCTCTTTACGGCGTTGAAAATAGCCCCGGTTTTGCCCCGGAAGAGGGCCGTCGCGCCGTAGCCCACGAGGGCCACCCCCCCGCCTATAAGCAGGGTGTAACCGATGATTTCGGCAGTAGTCACCGCTCCCCTTTCGCCTTTCAAAAATTCGACGATACCTTTAACCATATCAAATTCCCCTTTCTTTAAGTTTTTCAACCTACCCGCATACTGCTGATCATGCTGATGGCCCTGAAGGCCAGGGGCCCCAGCATCATCCCCACCAGTGCGGCTACCGGCAGGAAGATATACACCGTCGAGTAAACAGGTTTGGCTGCGATCCGCATTTCACCCAGACTCTGCCGCAGTTCGTCCAGGCGAAGCGCTTCTTCTTCCATTACCCCCGTGAGTTTCGCCACCCCTCCTTCCACTATTTGCATCAAGACTGCAATCAGAACATCAGCCTCTTTAAGGCCGATGTCGCTGCCCAGCTGCTCAATGGCCCTCAAAGCGCCGCCGCTCCAGCTGGCGATGCACTTCTCCACCGCCGGCCTTAAAAGGGTAAGCAGCGGCAGGCTTAATTCCATGGCCTGGCGGGGAGTGAACCCCGCCCGGGTAAAGAGGTCGATGCTTTCATACAGCACCGCAGCTTCCCTGAGCCTCTGGAAATGGGTACGGCTTTGGTAAAGTCTGACAGCTACCCGGCTGGCTAAAAAGCCCAGGGCAGCGCCTACCGGGACGGCTACCAGAACATAAGGCATTTTGGCGACAATCAACGCGGAAAAAACAGCCCCTCCAAAGGCGAAAACGACAGTCCAGCGTTCGCCCGCAGGGGCTTCCCTTTTAACTTTAACCCCTATCTTTTGCCGCTCTGGCCCTACCAGGCTGGACAGCCGGGCTGCAAGTTTAGCCGAAGGGGTAAGGCGGGCGACAAGCAGGAACAAGGCCCCCGCCGCCAGGCCAACACCGCCACCAAAAAGGGCAGGCAAAACAAGGGTCACGTTTCCACCCCGCTCAACGCCCGGTCTAGAAGCATCCCCACCAGGATGGACAGGAAGCAGACCACCACCAGGAGCCTGCCGATGGGGTTGTAGACCAGGAAATATCCCGTTTCGGGGATCAGGGAACGCATGAGCAAAAACTCCGGCAGGATCAGGGCATTGACCAGCATCCCCATAAACCTGCCGTAGGCCATACCGGAAGCGTTTTTGTAAATTAGACCCTGGAGATTGGCGATCCGCCCGGCCAGGCGGGTAAACAGCGGCCGCACGGCCGCGTCGTCCCAGGCAAGCCTTAAAAGCTGGACGAACATCCTGCCGTATTCAAAGTCCAGCTCTTTCATAAGGAAAAGACAAACTTCGTCTATGCTTTTCCCGGCCGCCAGGTCCGTGTCGGCCTGCCGCAAGATATCCCCCAGGGGAGAAGGCACCTTCCTCGCGGTAATGCTTAAAGCCCGGGGCACCTGGGGCGTGTCGCCGAACTCGGCGGCAAAAATTCTTACAGCCGCCGCCAGCTGCTCGATGATTTTGTTGCGCCTGTTCTGCACCCGGCCGATAAGCACCACGTCCGGGGCCAGGGCGATGACCAGGGCCAGGATAACGGCCGCCGGCAGGTTTTTCATCAGGATTACGCCGGCAACAAAGCCACCAACACCACCGACCAGGAGCCCAACTAGATAGCGCATCACTGGGACCCGTACTCCCGAGCGCTTGAGCATAAAGCTTGTCCTTTCCGACCAGCGCTTCAGCCACGGAGGAAGTTCGTCTTCCTCATTCTCTTTGTTCAAAAAACGGCGCAGGACCAGCGGCATTTCCTCCCTTTCCCGCCGCGGCAGGGCCAGGTGCGGAATTTTCGCCAGGCGCAGGATATAGTAGCTGAAAACGCCGGCGCTCAAACCCAGCCCGGCACCAAAAACGGCTGCCGCGGCAAGCCGCAGGTAGTCCATCAGGCCACCCCCGCCCTGGCAAGAAACTGGGAAATGTTTACCCCGAACATGCGCAGCTTCTCCTTCAAGCGCTCGCTGGGAGGGTTGACAAATTCCCAGTCGCCGTCAAAATAGTCATATTTGCCGGGCCGCCAGACGACAAGATCGCGAAACTTGACGCCTGCCTTCTCCGTCCACACTTCGGTGACCTGGACGATCTTTTTCATCCCTTTGGTGGTGTCGGCGAACATCTGGATAATCACATCAAAAGCGTCGGCCACCCAGGTCTCGGCTATCTCCAGGGAAAGGTTCAGTCCTTCCTCCAGCATCATCTTGGCGCAGCCAGTCACGGCTTCATATGGCGAACTGAAATGGATCGTCGCCATGGAGCCGTGATGGCCCCGGGTGCAGGCTTTGATGGCCTCCACCGCCTCGCCCATACCCCGGATCTCGCCCACCATGATGATGTCCGGAGAGTAACGCAGGGTCGTCCGGAAAAGCTTTTTCATATCGCAGTTTAAATCGGCGTGTTCCTCAAGCTCGATTATGTCCCGGCCGCAGTAGTGCTCACATAGGCGCAGTTCCACGTCTGTTTCCAGAGTTACTAATCGCAATGCCTCGGGGATATAGTTGATCAAAAAGCGCATCAAGGAAGTTTTGCCGCTGCCGACGCCGCCGGAGATAAGGATGTTGGCCCGGCCCTTGACCAGGGTGATCAAGAGGTCCAGCAGTTCCTGGTTCAAAGTGCCTGCCCTGATGAGGTTTTCCGGGGTCATCTTGAAAGTGTCGTGCTTCCTTAAGACCATGGTCCACTCCCGGGTTACGGGCGGGCAGGTGGCCGTCAGCCTGGTGCCGTCCTTGCGGATGGACTCGACTATGGGCGTTGAGGCCGTCAGGGCCACGCCCCGGTCGTGGAACAGGAGCCTTGCGATGATCTTTTTGACGTGCTCGGTATCTTTAAATTTAATGCCGGTCTTTAAGTTTTTACCTCGCTTCTGGATAAAAACGGCGGAAGGACTGTTGACCCGGATCTCATCCACTTCGGGGTCGTAGTACACCGGCTCCAGCACGTCCAGCCCCCAGGCATAGCTGAATATTTCCCTGGCCAGTTGCTCCCTCGTCATCCCCTCTACTTCCACCTGGTACTTTTCCAGGATTTCTTGTATAAGCTTCCTGGCCTTTTCTATCGCTCCGGGTAGCCCTGCCTGGGCGTCTTCAAGTATTTCTTTATGCCGGAAGGCTTCTTCTCCCCACACCTCGCTGTTGGTAATGACGTCCTGGACGAATTTCGTAGCCTCTTTCAAAGTGCGTTTGCCCAGCCTGAACTCCTGTCTCTTCTCTTTTTCCTCCGCTTTCTCAACCCTCTCGCCTCTAAAAATGCCAAGCATCTTTTCCACCTCACGGCTTCATTTTTTTAACCAGAACAATACCGCGCGAACCGTTGGCTGCTCCCCGGGCCACCTGGGGAATATCGGCCGGGCTCACTGCCAGCACCGCCACGGCCGGGGTCCTGGGCGCCTGCGCCGCCTGCTGCAGCAGCCCCGCCTGCTGGTTGGGAACAATAGGGTTACCCTGGGCGTCTACTAACTGGAGAAGCCTGGCGTTGCTTGCCAGGATGGCCCCGGGCACATTTTCCGTCTCCGCAAAGTACACATCCACCAGGTCTCCGGGAGAGAAATATCCCCCGCCGCTCCTGGCCAGGTCGATATTGACGGCGATCACCTGCCTGTCTTCATTAGCAGCTTCTCCCACCCGTTCCAGGCGCACCTGCTCGCCCTGATACAGTTCCACCAAAGCCACCTTGCCGATCAGATCCTCCGGTTTCCTGGCCGTCCCGGGCTCAACGGCGCCCACCGGTACCTGCCGCCAGGTAAGATCGCCGGCTTTGATCAGGTTGTAGGCGTTGATGTTGTGGGCCGGAACTATAACCTGGGTCATCGCCTGGTGGGTGCTGATGTACCGCTGGTAATATAACCCCGAAGTTACGGCCACCCCCAGGCCGAAAATAATGGCCAGGATAACCGGGACAGGTATCGAACGCCCGGAACCGTAATTTTTGTTCCTGCCGAAGATTTTCAACCACCTCCCACGCTAAAATGAAGCCAGAAACATAAACACCCACAACCCGGCCGCCAGGCAGGTCCCAAAAGGAATGGCATCTTCGGGTATAGGAGCGTTTATATCTTCGGGTATTCTTTCTAGCGCCAGGGCTCCTTTTATGCCTCCTATAAAAGTAAGGTAGGCTCCCTGGATAAGGTAGACAAAGCGTTTTTTGAGGTTCCCCTGCTTTGCCAGCTTGCCCAATCCCCAAACCGCCCCGATGCAGGAAGCTATGAAGATAACGGCCAGGGCGCCGTGTAACCCCAGCCAGGCCCCGATGGCGGCCATGAGCTTGACATCACCCCCTCCCATGCCGCCGAAGGCGAACATAGCCAGGCCCAGGAGAAAGCAGGCCGATGCGCCAATAAGGCTTGCAACCCAGTTGCCCGCCCATACATGATAAAGAAACCCCGCCCCCAGTAAGGGCAGGGTAATGTAGTTAGGGACGTAGTGGCTAATAAAGTCGGTTACGCCGACTAGCGTGACTGCTAAAAAAAATAGCCATGCCGGCCAGGTCAATTGATCCACCCCCAAAATATGATTTTTCTTCCTATCAACAGAAGGGAATTTCTAGCATACGCAGAAGAAAACCATATCATCTAAAGAGACTAGAAATGATGGAAACAAATGAAATCTCTTTAAGCAATGTGATTAACATCCATAGCATGATTAACAATATGCCAATATTACTTAGTGTTTCTAGCCCAATTTGGAGGGAATGCTGATGAGGGTTTTGTTTTACCTTTTTATAGTCTTCATATTGCCAATCATTCCGTACTATAGATTTATATACCTGATTTTTACTATATTTACTGTTTGTTTCCTTTTTATTCATACTTACCTTCCACGAAATGGACGAAAGTTTATTATAGCTCAACATAAAGACCCCCTCTACGTTTTTCTTTTAAACTTGATAGCAACAATCATTTTATATTGGGTTTTTTTCCTTGATATTCAAAGGTACGGCTTTGTTAACTTTTTCTTTGCATCAAGGACCTTTGTAAGTACGATAGGAAGTATATTGGCAGAATCGGCTTTAGTTTTGATAATTGACGCGAAACTTACTCTAGGAAACATGTTTTACGATGGAGCCGGTATTTACAGGAATCACGTAATTGTAAATAAGGGACCCTATGTTTTAGTTCGCCATCCAATTTATCTCGGGTATATAAATTTTTATGGTGGATCTTCCTTAGTAGCCGACAGTTACATATTTGCGATAACGTGTGGTCTTATAACATTTTGGGCATATAAAAGCCGAGCAATCCGTGAGGAAAAACTACTTTTGAATTGTGAAAATACCCGCGTAACTTATCTTTCTTACAGCCATACTACTCCCATGTTCGTGCCAACCTGGAAAACGATTGTCAAGTATTTGAAGGAATAACTTATCCCTACCTCTACAAACATAAAGAAACCATACGGCAAGGAAAGGCAGGATAATAGACTATAATCGCTGCTGCTGTAGCTAAAAAAGCTTACCCCAGGTTTCCATCGCGACCTTTTTCCTCCCTAGTAACCTATTTTGTATCCCCAATTAATTCTTCCTCAATGGCTTTAGCCCCCTCGGCTTGGCTTACCTGGCCGTTATCCAGGAACACCAGGGCGGGAACCCCCTTAACGCCTTCAGGCGGCTTTGAAGCCAGGTAAATCGTTACCCCTTCTAATCCGTTTCTTTTAAGCTTCGCTTCAATCTCTCCCTGATCATTTCCCCGCAAATAAGTAAATACCAGGTAAGGCCGCCTACCTTCCGGCAGCTGCGCCATCTCCTGAAGGGCCTCGTCGCAGTGTGGGCACCACCAGGAGACAAAGAGAGCCGGGCGCGCGGCAAGGTCCAGGGTTACCGGCCTGTTATCCATTGTTGTGACCACAAGGCCGGGATGCTTATTTGTATCAGTTTTAACGCTGGATGGAAGGTTTTTTGAGCCTGTTGATATCTTTTTTTCTACAAAGTCCTGCTTTGGCAGACTAGCCGTCTCCCCTTTTTCAGCCGGTACGGAAGAAATGACTTTCGCCGGCGGCACAGCAGGCGCGGCCGCGGCAGGGACCACCCGGGGATTAAAAGCCAAAAGGCCTGCAACCATTATCAGCCCGGCCACCGCAAGAACGGCAGGCACCAGAAAAACGCGCCTGGGAGGGTAAATCGTAACATAAACAGCCAGAAGGACTTCTACCAGCAGGAATTTCAGACAGACAGGGCAGAGCTCCCCCGTCCCCCGCCAGGCCAGGAAAAGAAGTAAGGCATGGGCGGCCACCCCACCGTAGATAATTGCAAGTGCGGCCTTCTTTTTAGCCGCAGTCAGGCCGCTAAAACAGAGGACGGCAGAGAGGGAATAATAAGCCGCCCCCCATAGGAGCAGGGAGCGGCCGAAGATATAGCTTACGGCACTGCAGGCCGAGGATGGGCAACTATAAGGGTTAAAACCGATTGACCATAAGCAAAAAGAACCCAGAGTTAAAAGCAGGTAAATTAATCCAGAAAGCATTTTGTATTCCCCCTAATTTTGGCAGGAAAAAGGTCTTAATAGGAGTATTAAAAATAAAAAAGTTTCTTATCTGCTCTATAACATTGCTTTAAGAAGATAGTAATAGTAAACCAAGATAATAAAAGAAACACCCGCGCAAAGAAGTGCCCATCCTATCAAAATGTCATATACTGATATCCATTCAAGGAGGCGTTTTGATAATTGTTTAAGATTTTGTGGCCTTTTGTGGTCATAATCCCCTTGATCGTTCCTATGCCTATTGTCCTCTTGGTGCTCACGATTTTGATCATTATTAGTCCTATAATAATGTTTCGTTATAGTCATCAAAAAAAGGTTTTTCTTAAACGCACGGATGTAAAATGGTGGGTATCTACCATATTTACTTTGGGCCTGATATGTACTTTGGGGTTGTTCTTTGCAACCTGCAAAGGAATTATCTACAGGGGAAATATACTTCGCTTTTCTTTCTGGCTGATAAACGTCGGATTGCTTTTGCATTTACATTCTCTCCTTACCCTTAAACAAATGTTCCATGCTGAACCAGCGATATTAGAGCGACAAACCATAGTATCCGATGGACCATATCAATTAGTACGGCACCCTATTTATCTTGCATACATATTGCTTCATCTTGGAATGAGCCTTACTACGGGCAGGGTATTTATTGGGCTATTGCTAACCACCCCCACAGTATTCTGGGCTATTCAAAGGGCAATGCTAGAAGAAACGCTCCTTGCAGACGGGGAGACAAAGGATTCATATCTGTCTTACGCTTCTTCGACACCAATGCTATTTCCTACAGCGCGTAGTATAATAAGGTTTCTACAAAAAACCTATGGTAGTTAAAATCACCAGCAGGCATCCTGGGGAGAGCTGTTCTTGCCCAGGAGCCAACCGTTTCTTATAACCGAATAAAAAGTGCCCGCCTGCCCGCAGCGGCTTGAATTTATCTCCTGGATGCCTGCCAGCTTAAGAAACGTCGTTTTAATCATACCGGCAGCCCTGGCCACAACCGAAGGGTAATAAGGGCCGCTGCTGTAAACATCTATTTTGCTATCAAGCTTGCTACCGCCGTATTCCGGGCTCATGAAGCGCGGCCAGTTCAGGTTCAGAATTGAACTGGCGACGGCAGTAGTATTAGCAGGGTATTCAATCCACCTGTCTTCATAACCCAAAAAACGGTCACAGCAAGTGCCGCGTCTCCAGCCGCCTTCCTCAACCAGCTTCTTTTCCGCCCCGGTCAGGGTTACCGGGGGATCGCATACGCAGCAGCAGGAACACCCATCAAGACCGCAGCATGTCTCGCAATGGCCATATCCCACGGTAATGGTCACATAGCGTACTCCCTGCCTGGACCCCGCCAGGGCCGCTGCGTCCACCGCCGTTTGGAGCTCTTCCCTGGCCACGTAAAGCCTGGCAAAATCAGTAGCCAGTCCCGCCAGGAGAAGAAGAAGGGCTATGATCATCACGGTCATCAGCAGCACCACGCCGCGCTCATCGTTCTTCAGGGTTCGTATCTGAATACTGCGGACCCGCTTACCTTTATGCTCTTTTCCCATGGAGCACCTCCTAAAAGCGCCGTTATTCCAGGCAGGAAAACTGGAGAATCGCAGGCGACCTGGGCGGTCACCAGGTTTTGTCCGGGAGAGTTAGGTGTAAGAACCACCTGCGCCCTGGCCGGGCTTATCCCTGCCGCGCTTAAAACTTCATACCCCGCCTGGGAGGCCTTATTTGCATTCAACGTCACGGCATAAGTGCGGCCCGCTTCCCTGGCCGCCGCTACCGCCCCCAGTTTGTCTTTGAGCAGGAGAGAAACGTTTACGATTCCCATTAAAATGACGATGAGCAAAATGCAGGAAAGGACGAACTCCAGCATCACCGGGCCCCGGCAGTCTTTATAAAGACGCTTCAGCATTTTACCAGCACTCTCCACTGCAGGAGCATCCCACGCAAACGGGCCTGGTACGATCCGGCTCCGTCCGGTTGCGGTACTCCACATAATAGCTGCTCTGCTGCTCCAGGGTGATTTCGTTGTCCATCGCTTTGCCGCCAAGAAAGGCGGCGATTCCCGGCGCAAATACCGGAGTTCTGTATGTAACCGTTGCCGTCACCCTTTCACTGCGGCTTCCCAGGCCAGACACCCGGACATCTCCCTTCCCCTGTCCCAATCCTGCCGCTTCTAGGATTTTTTGCCCTTTGCTCAAGGCATCCGACAGCCTGCCGGTGACTGCCGCCGTCCGCCCAGCATCCCTGGCGGCAGAGGCCGCCACAATGTGGTTGTTGAGCAGGATGGCGAAATTGATCGTCCCCAGGACCAGGGCGATAAATATAGGGAAAACCAGGGCAAACTCCAGGATCACGTTGCCGCGCTCATCTTTATGCAGTCTCATAAAATCCCTCCCATCAAAAAAGGCCGCCTTGCGGCGGCCCGGATAAAGAAGGAACTCCTAGCTTATCAACTCCACACTTATCTTGCTGTCCGGCGGGTTAAAGCCGGGCAGGCTGCCTACGGGAACTGTTACCGTGTCGCTGTTGTTTCCCGGGCTGCAGTCTTCGACTCCTAAAGGAGTAGCAGTCACCTTAAAAGTATAGCTGCCTGCCGCGTTGGGCCTGATAACCCAGCTCAATGTTGTGCTGCCGCCCCGGTTCAGGGAAATATATTTGGTGTCATATATGCCGTTGCCGGATATGGTGACCTTTACCTGCACCGGCCCGGCCGGGCCTTCATTGTCCCGGCTGATTGTGGCTACCAGGGCGGTATTCATGCCGGCATACCTCTGCTGGCGGGGAGAATAGGTCAAAGATGCGCTTATATCCGTGCACTGCACCGCAGTCGGCATGTAAACCTGTTTGCTGTTGTTGCTCCAGTCCACATCGTCCGGCGGATTGACAGGGTGGATCTTCGCCGTCAAGGTATTGCCGTTCTCGTCGCCGTGCCAGGTGAAGGTGAAGGTCTTTTCTTCCCCCGGCCGGAACTCCACCGGCACCTGCTCGTTCAAAGGCGTGCCGTCGGATGCCGTCGCGCTGTAGCCGTTATTAGTCAACGATAAAGTCGCCTTCACCGGCACGGGGTAGTCCGCGGCCAACCCGTAGACTACAGTCCCGGTGTAGGCCTTGCCCGGTTCGGCTTCCGAAGCTCCGGGATCCAACAATTTGACGTACATATCGGGGGCGATGGGTTTAATCGTCACATCCACGTAATTGTCTTTATAGGTGGATTCCAGCAATCCCCCAAAGGGATTCACAGCCACCCGTACTTTGTAAGGTGTGTCTTCTACTTTGAATTTTAAAGTCACCGGCGCTTTGTCCCACGCTTTCACCGGGACTTTGGCCGCCGTGACATATTCCCCGCCCTCACGTTTTACTCCTACATCAGGGGTCAGATCAGCGGAGCTTTCGTCAGTGAGCATGTATTGGGCTTCCTTCTCTTCGCCCGGAGCCCCGGTTATTTCAACCGGCCCTTCCAGCTTTAAGTTCGCCCACGGCGCTATCGCCCCGATGAAGCCCGGCACCGACGCAGGACTGTTTTTCAGCTGGTCGCTCCAGTCTTTGCCGCGGTAAAACCCTGTCCCGTCCGGGGCGTTTTCGTCATAATTGGGGCTGGTCTCTGCCGCCACGGCCCAGTTGGCACTCTGCGGCCCGGGATTAAGAAGCAGGTGGTAGTAAAAAGTAGCGCCGTGGTCGAAAGCGTCTAAGGCCCGCAGGTATTGCGTACTCCCGTCGGCGGAAGGTATCAACCCGTCAGAATATGCCTTGTTTGCCAAATAGGGCTTCCACTTCGCCGCTAAAGAATCGTTCATTCCCGCCTCTTGTGCCAAGAAGTCTTCCCGCGACGGCATGGGAACGTTTACGAACATCCCCGAAGAAGCGTCCCCGGCCCAGGTGTTGCCTTTGTCTATGTAACGCACTTGCGGTGACACATCAAAAAAATCCGCCAGGAAATTCACCACGTCGGGGTCGTCAAAATCGGCGTCCGGGAGGATGACCTTTTTCGTCCCGGACGCCGGGGCCGGGGTCATATTGGAGTTAATGGGGATGTAAAGCTCGTTCAGGCCGTACCGGCTGCCCTCCTGCGCCCATCCCGGCTTGGTCCATAGCTCGCCCCAAACCAGATCCACGTCGTTCAGGCTGATTTCACCCTTGTTGCCCTCCAGGCCGGCGGTAACGGAATTAGGGTTATACAGCAGCACCGGCACGCGACGGACGAACCAGGTCATGCCGTTGGAAAGGGGGGCCTGGGAGTCGGAAGGAGTGCCAGTAAATTTTCCACCTTCAAAAGAAGCAAAGGCAGGGCTTACAAAAACCGCCATGAGCAGCAAAAAGAAAAAAGCCTTCAATAAGGCTTTACGCATCTATCAGTCACTCCTTTATGGTGCTTTTTATTTTATATAACCGGCCTTTCTCAGGTATTCTAGATCGCGGTTTTCAGTCGTTCCGCCCTGGGTCATCATCCAGCGCCCGTCAATCTTTTTAAAACGGGAAACGGCTATCCCCCGATAACCGCTTTCGGTCTCAAATTTTACTGCCACGTAAGCTATCGCATTATGCTTTTCGGCTACTTTAACCTCGCTTTTAACCATCTGGTAATTCTTCCTGCCGTCATTTCGCGAATAGTACATGGCCTTTCGCGCGCCCTCAAAGTAGTTCCGGGTAACCCGCTTGTAGGGCAGCTTATCATAGAATGTCAGGTCAAGCGTCTTGCGGGCCTCGAAGTCGGCTACATTGGCGTTAACATCTTCAAAGGCTTCTTTCATCGCCTGCTCCAGCTCCGCGTCGCTCGGAAGATCCGTGTCCACGCTCTTCGCCACCCGGAGCAGAAGGACCGCCGCTTCACCCCGCAGCAGGTTCTTATCGGCCCCCAGGACGCCCGGGCTGACGCCTTTCATCAGGCCGGTCTTGTTGGCGTAGATGGCGTCCGGGTCGGAGGTGTCCGTGAAAGTCGCGCCCTGGTCTTTGACCGCCACCTGGTAAACCTTGGCCAGCCTGCCCAGCCACTGCGCCGCCTCCAGCCGGGTAATGGGTTCATCCCAGTTGCCGCTTTTATCGGGAATTACCCCTGCCTTCACCAGGCCGTCCACCACGGCGGAGTACCACTCAGGACCGGGGTCGCCGGAAACGTCAACGACCCTGGACAGGACGGCGGCGAACTCGGCCCGGGTGATGTTGTTGGACAGGCGCAGGGTGTTGTCCGGGTAGCCCCCGTAAAGCTCGAAGTCGATGGCTTCGACGATGTCGTCCTGGCCCCAGGAAAAATCTTTCGCGATGGTGTCCTTGTCGCTAAAACGGTACTCCATCTCGGCGTGGGCTGGAACGGTAAAGAAGAACAGCATTACCACCAGGACGGCAAAAAGAGACAGCTTCTTGAACATGGAAAATCATTCCTCCTTTACTTATTAGACGTATTTTGAGACACATTTGTTCCCCCGCCAAGCCTTTCGTTGAGCTCCCGCAGCAGTTCTTCCACTTCTTCTGGCGTCAGGACTTTTTCCTGCAAACGCATCACCCCCATAAATAAAAAATCCGGCCTGAAACCGGATTGCTTACTACAATTGTAGCCGTACCAATGAATTTTTGCGAAACATCCTTGACTAAGATGACCCAATAGAGGATAATCTTTAGTAGAAGGGGAACAAAAATAACCGGAGTGACCTTCAGGGAGCCCCACCAACCGGGGTTCATCTACAACCCTTGAAGCTGCGGCAACAGCCTCAAGGGTTTTCAATTACTTCCGCAGCATGGTGATAGCCACCATCAGGGTCAGAAGAGACAGCAGAGTTCCGATGATTTGAAGCATCTCGGATACTGTAATCACCGGCCCCACCGCCCTTCGGGAAAATATCCCCCGGCAGGTAGGGCCTTTTTTTCTCCGGTTATCGTTCCCCTCGAACAGTATTCTACCTTATGTAACACATCTTGCCAATATTTTTCTCTCCTTCCTTTTGCGCTGTTCTGCACACCCCTTCCAACCAAAAAAGAAAAACCCGGCAGTATTGACCCGCCGGGCAAAAAACATATCAATGTCCAAGTTTATCTTTGACATCACTGAAAACGTTGCCGACGCTAACTCCTAATGCCTTAGTCACTCCCCAGATCGCGAGCAGCAACAGCACCGCCAAGCCGGCGTATTCCAGCAAACCGACGCCGCGCTGGTCGACATACAGCCGTTTTAACACATCGCGCATGAACCATTACCTCCATATTTTAAGTTACTTCAATATCTGGCCGAATTGAATTGCCGCTGGAAAAATCAACAAAAAGAGCAGAGGGCCTACAATAAACAGCAGCAAAGGTAAAGTCATCTTAACCACGGCTTCACCCGCCTGCTTTTCGGCGGCGTATCGCCTTAAAACCCGCATCTGGGCAGCATGTTCGGATATCGCTTCGGCTATGGGCGTGCCGTAACGGTCGGCCTGGATGATGACCTGGACTAACTGCGACAGCTCATCGACGCCACACCTTTCAGCCATCTTCAGCAAAGCGTCAGCCCTCCGCGAGCCGGAGGCCATATCGTGGGCGGCAAGCATCACCTCCTTGCCCAGGACGCCGCCGAACCATCTCCCTACCTGCTGGAGGGCCCCGTAGACATCACCTCCTCCCGCGCGGA
>Ga0224486_100371_pt1 | contig 15499 bp, 18 predicted proteins | sample TexhydDE_CT_test_FD_172013 | JGI IMG/M metagenome (GOLD analysis project Ga0224486, IMG submission 172013) | Fracking water microbial communities from deep shales in Oklahoma, United States - hydraulically fractured wells DE_CT_test ...
GGCATTACCTTTTTACTGCCTGTGATGGCTTGAGAGGTTTTATTATCTCACAGCACCTTTCTCCTCATAGGGATGCTTTAGCTGCTTTGACAATCCTTAAAGAGGTCATTGACCGTTACAACAACCGCGAATTCATTTTAGTCACAGATAAAGCGCCTATTTATGATGTGGCAGTCCATTTCGCTTCGGTTTTCTTTGGGGCCAATATCCGTCACCGACCTGTGTTGGGAATCTCTCCTCCACCCGGTGGTGACAGTCATACTTACAGATGGCATAAAACCATCTATATTTTTTGCAACAATTTTAAACATATTTTCAACAGCAGTATAAAAATCATGGAAAATAGAGCCAACAGCTTTTAACACAAAATCATCAGTCAGTTTTTGCTTCAAAGTTTTTTTGTCAAACATATCTTTGGTTTTTAAAGTATCATACAATTTTTGTATATTCTCAAGTTCCATTTTGAGTCTTGCTGAAGTAACTTTTATTTTACCCACATCCACTACCCTATTTCCCTCCCCTCTTTCTCTATTTCCTTTAACAAAGCCTCCGTAGCATCCCGTTGTGTAACTATACTCACTTTATAAGGCCTTGCAATATTCTCTATCTCAACAAACATTGTCCAGTAGTTAAACTTATCATCATCCCAATCATCTACAAAAATATCAATATCTGAAAACTCCCAAAAATCAAATCCCCTTGCCAGTGATCCATACAAGACAACTTTACTCACATTATATTTTTCTTTCAAAAATTTAGCAATCTTATACGCTTTATCTAATGCCTCCCTTTTTCGTATTTCTAGCATTTCTTTCTCTTTTTCACTTCTTATACGCCAATTTTCACGTATTTTCTTTTTCTCTTCATCAGTGATACTCATCTTCCTCACCACACAAAATTTCTTTACATATATTCTACCATTTTATAGCATTCATATCAATCACCCAACAAAGCTCATAAGAAGCATCGCATTTAAAACCGTCACTATAATTCCTATAGTCCACAACAATACCTTATAAAGCAATGTATTTGCAAACTTACCCATGATCTTCTCTGAAGAAGTCAAATAAATGAGCAAAAAGATTGTAATTGGAAGCTGTACACTTAAAAACATCTGCGAATAAACCAGTCCTTCAAAGGGGCTTTTTACAAAGAATATTATTAGCACTGCAAAAATATATGTAATTCCTACGCCAACTTTTGTGTGGGCATCGTGTATATCATAAGGTTCTCCATATATCCCTGCAAAAATACTTCCGCCTGCCATACCTGCTGTTATAGATGAAGAAATTCCCGCAAAAAGAAGAGCCAAAGCAAAAACCACTGCTGATGCATTTCCCAAAAGAGGTTTTAACATCTGCTGTGCTTGATTAAGCTCTGTTACAGTTACATTATTGGTAAAAAAAGCCGATGCCGCAACAATAATCATAGCACTGTTTATCCCCCAACCTATTATCATAGAAAAGATAGTGTCAAGATACTCATAATTAAGCTGTTTCACTATGACTTTTTCATCTTCTAAATTCCACTGCCTGCTTTGTATTATCTCCGAGTGCAAAAACAAATTGTGAGGCATAACAACAGCACCAAGTACACTCATAATTATAGGCATAGAACCTGCTGGAAATTCTGGCTTCACCCAACTTGAAGCTACCTCAGCCCATTTCACATCAATTAGCGAAAGCTCAAATATAAAAGAAATGCCAATAAGAGATACAAAACCTATAATCCATTTTTCCAACTTTTTATAGGAATTTGTATAAAGCATCCATGAAACAAAAACAACAGTAATCAAACTTCCTATCTTTATAGGTATCTTAAAAAGCATTTGAAGAGCTATCGCGGCACCTAAAATTTCTGCCATCGCCGTCAAAATCGCCGCAAAGACAGCTGAAATAAGAACTAACCTTGAAGTAAAAGGCTTTAAAAACTTAGTTGCAGCTTCAGACATGCAATAACCTGTAACTATACCCAGATGTGCAGCATTATGTTGAAGTATAATGAGCATGATAGTAGATAAAGTCACCATCCATAAAAGCTTATAACCGTAAGACGAACCTGCAGCAACATTAGAAGCCCAATTTCCCGGGTCAATAAAACCCACAGTAACCAGTAGCCCAGGACCTATGTATTTAATAAAATCTAAAGCCATAAGTTTAGGGCGATGTTCACCTTTAAATAAATTTTTGACCTTTGTAATCATTTGTTCACCTCATTTTAAAATTTTAATCTGCGCCTTTTCAAATTCCTTTTTACTGATTTTTTAGTCTTATGCTGCTTCAAGGCTAGTTCTTAAAAGCCTTACACCACAATTAATATCATACCTACAGCTCTCTCGGAAATAACCCCTTTTTCTTTATAGCCATAACTCCCTGAATTATCTCTACTATCCATTTTCATCACCTTCCCAAATCTTTCGGTGATTTCATTATACCACACTTGTAAGGCTAAATAATAAAAAATAGCGCGCAAACGCGCTATCTCATGGCAATTTGTTTCCCGCAGACCTATATAAAGCATACCATTCCTCTCTTGTAAGTTCAATATCTGCTGCCTTACAGATATCTTTTAATCGAGCTGGGTTCGTCGTACCAACAGTAGCCTGTATTTTTGCAGGATGTCTTAAAATCCACGCAATAGGTATAGCAATACTGGGTACTCCTTTTTGTATAGCTATCTCATCAATTTTTTCATTCAATTCCTTAAATTTCTCATTCCCCAAGAAAGTCCCCTCAAAAAATCCATACTGGAAAGGAGACCATGCTTGTATAGTAATTCCTTTCAACCTGCAATACTCCAGGACACTTCCATCTCTATTTATCGCTTGATCTACCTTCATATTCACATTAAAACCAAAATCAATCATACCAGTATGAACAATACTAAACTGCAACTGATTTACAATAAGTCTTTGATTTAAATATTTACTCAAAAGCTCAATCTGCATAGGGTTAAAATTGCTCACACCAAAATTTCTAACCTTTCCACTGCTATGTAATATCGAAAATGCCTCTGCAACCTCTTCGGGTTCCATCAAAGTATCAGGCCTATGTAATAATAAAATATCTATGTAGTCAGTTCCAAGCCTTTTCAAACTTCCCTCTACAGATTTTAATATGTGTTCCTTTGAAAAATCGTAATAGCCGCTTCTTATTCCGCATTTCGTCTGTATAATAATTTTTTCCCTTAAGCCTTTTTTCTTTTTTAAAACTTTTCCAAATACTTCTTCTGACTTTCCTCCTCCGTATATATCAGCATGGTCAAAAAAATTTATGCCCTCTTCTAAAGCAGTATCAATAAGCTCTTCTACCTGCTTTGTAGGTTTATCGCTTATTCTCATGCACCCCAAAGCTATGGAAGAAGCTTTTATCTCATTGCCAATATTTATATACTTCACCTTTTACACCTTCTCCTTTCAATTTCAATCAATGATTTTCTCCCCATTTTCCAGATTAATCACATAAGCTCTGTCTTTCTCAATTTCAACAAACCCAATGGAATTTATTTTATCCTCCCTCTTGCTGAGAGAAGTGGAACCGGGATTTATCAGAGTACATTTGCCTATCTTTTTCACAACAGGGATGTGAGTATGGCCTACAATAAAGTAGTCTAAACTGTATCTTAAAATGAGCTTTTCTATTTCCTCATCAGTCAGTAGATGCCCGTGATTTACCATAATCTTTTTCCCTTCAATTACGGTAAAAACATAAGGTGTAATAGGCACATTAATAACCATCTGGTCTACATAGGCATCACAGTTTCCCTCCGCTATGAGGATAGAAATCTCGCAGGAATTTATCGCCTCTGCCAGCTTTTTAGGGTCGTACCCTTCCGGGAGGGGATTTCTAGGACCATGATAAAGCACATCCCCAGCGTGCAGTATAATATCACATTCTTTCAAAAACCTAAACGCCTTCTCCCAGGACTTATAATCCCCGTGAGTATCACTTACAAGTCCTATTTTCACAAATACCACCTTCTTCAAACTTTGTATTTATCAAGCTCCTTCTTAAAGTTTGTAACAAGTGTCTCCATCTGCTTTATCTGCTCTATAAATTCCCTTATTCTGTTTGAATACTCTGTAACATTGGCACTCATTTCCTCAGAAGAAGCCGAATTCTCTTCTGAAATAGCAGCCAGATTTTCCAGGTGTCCGAAGACCTCTGAAAGCTTCTCTGCCTCTTCATAAAGCCTGTTTGCAGATTCGACTATCACGCTTGATATCCCTGCAACCTCTTCTGTAGCCATTGTATTTTTTTCTACCACCTTCTCCAGAGTGGAAATGCTCTTTTTAAGCCTTTCAAACTGGGCACTTATCTTCTCTGCTAGATTCTCCACCTGACCTGTAAAATTGACTAAGCTTTCTGTTATGGTCTTTACCGCATTTTTCGAATTTTCAGCTAAATTCCTCACCTCTTCTGCTACCACGGCAAACCCTCTTCCTGCTTCTCCTGCCCTCGCCGCCTCAATAGCCGCATTTAGCGCCAGCAAATTAGTCTGATCTGAAATTTCCTCTACAGTAGTGACTATTGCCATGATATCTTTAGCGCTATCTGAAAGCACCTTGCCCATCTCATATATACTAGAAAAATCCACTTCTACCTGTGATAATTCCTTGGCAACATCTGTTACATCGGTATTTGCCCTTTTTATATTTTCTATAGAATTTCCCAGTTTTTCATTGCTCTCCTTGCTAGTTCCTGCAATCTCATTTATCTTTTTTATATTTTCGTCCAGTATTCCGACAGCCCTTTCTATCTCTTCTGCCTGATGAACTGTAGAAGAAGCTACATCATTCACCACAGAAGATATATCTTCAGACACCTTCTTCATGTTCTCTGCAATCTCATTAAACCTGTGAACAAAATTGTGCATGTCGTCTGTGCCGCCTTTTAAAAACAGCATGTCCTTCTTAATAGTATCTTTTACGCTGTTTAACTCCTCTGCAATAGCTTCAAAAACGTCACCGCTTTCTAGTTTAAACTCCTCTTCTAAATTTCTGCTTCCCATGATTTTTACAAATTCATGAAGATTCTTAGCAGGCATATTCAAAACATAAGAAAATATGTACGTAAAAGCTCCTATTATAAATGCGCCAGAAAAGCTTTTTAGAAGGTCCCATGAAGATACAAATCCTACCACCAAAAAGCCTATGATAAAGCTCCATAAAGCAAGTTTAAAAGAGTTGCTCCTTATAAAGCCAAAGCCCAGTATCTTTCCCCAGACATTTTTCTTATACTCAAAAACGGGGTTTTTAAATTTTATCCTGACTTTTAGCCTTGAAAAGCCATCTTTTTCGCCTCTTTCGACCTCTTCCACTGAAATTTCTTCCTTGAAAAATTTAGAACTACCCTCTATAAGCCCTAAAAAGTAATCGTACATCTTTCTTTTAGAAACGTACTCCATTTCAATGGCATCTTTTGCAACAGGCTTTGCAATAAGCCTTGGAGGAGTGGCTCCTTTTATCATCTTGGTAAGCTGTAGGTGTACCTCATCCATCATCATTAAAAAATTCACTAGCCTTCTCCCTGCAAAATAGGAGGGAAACCATTCGCTGAAAGTTTTTATGTTCTGCCTTCCTACCTCTCTCCATATTTCGTTGACATTTTTACCAGTTTTTTCACTCACCTTAGCAAAAATTCTCCTAACCTCATCGTCATCAATATCCTCCAGAGGTGTAATTACCCTATCTGGTTCCCAACCCACACTTTTTAAAGATTCATCAACCACATCATTCCCGTAAAGGTCCCTCAGGGTCTTTATCCATGTCCCGACGATTGTCCCCTTCATTTTCTCACTCCCCAGTAATAATGTATTATTCTTAATTATTTTCGGCAAAAAATAATTTTATTTTACTGCTTAACTTGAACAATTTTTCTCTTTTCAAAAGTTTCACCTTCTATTTTTTCAAGTTCTTCAATAACCTTCTTTACCGATTCTTCATCTGCCTTTTCAATATTTACAACAGAATAAAAACCTTCCTCCATCTGAGGAACCTTTAAAATCATTACCTTCTTTCTCATTTCCTCCTCAGGTACTACCCACTCTTTTTCTCTCATGGCATTTTGTTTAAACACTGTCTCCAGAGGAGGATTGATAAAAACAGCTAACACAGGCTTTTTAAACCACCCAGCCCACCTTACCCATTTATATCTGCTTCTTCTCGTAAGATTTGTCGCATCTAAAACTACTGTCTTCCCCAGCTTTAAATTGCCTATAACAGCAGAATGCACTATAGACCACACCTGCTTTTCTACCTTCGGCTCAAACACAACTCCAAAAAAGTATTTGCGAACCTCATCAGAACTTACTACAACTATATCAGGACGTTTTTTCTTGAGCTCTGCCGCAAAAGTTGACTTGCCTGCACCTGGAAGCCCTACAAGAAGGACAAGAGCCCCCATTCCTCTCCCCTCATTCTTTTTTATTTAACTCTATTTTAACAAGTTTGAGCCGTAAAACAAAATTTTTTCTATGCCATTGCTTTTACAATCACCTTTATGGCCGTCTCTATAGCTTTTACCATATCACTTAAAGACATATAAGGAGTATTAGGCTTTTCTAGAACTTGTTCTGGTAAATAAGGTATATGAATAAACCCTGCTTTAATGTTCAATTTGTTTTTATGGATGTAATTTAGAATTCCGTACATTAGATGATTGCACACATAGGTACCTGCAGAATTAGAAACAGATGCCGGTATATTTTCTTTTTTATCGCTTCTACTATTTCCTTTATTGGAATAGTAGCAAAATATGCTGGAGCTCCTTCAGGGTCAATTGGGGTGTCAATTGGCTCCTGCCCTATATTATCAGGAATTCTAGCATCATCAATATTGATAGCTACCCTCTCGACACTTATATCATATCGTCCACCAGCCTGCCCAATGCTTAAAACCGCATCAGGATTAACTTCCTTTATCTTTTCTATTGCTTTTTCCACAGAAACATAAAAAGCAGTGGGAACCTGAAGTTTTATTACTTCTGCTCCTTCTATGTTATCTTTTAAGTTCTTTAACACCTCATAAGAAGGATTGACACTCTCCCCTCCAAATGGGTCAAAAGCCGTAACAAGAATTTTCATAGTTTCTACCTCCTCATTTTCATCTATTATTCTTTCTATATTTTTTCTCTCTTCTTCTGGCATCCTTGCCATTAATATCTTTTTAAACCATGCTTTAAATAACAAAATCTCATCTTCATCCAATTTCTTTAACGTGTTTGACAATTCTCTAAGTCTTGTCATCATTTCTTCGAATTCTACCTTCTGTTCTAATAAACATACAGACGCTATTAAATTCTCCAGCCTCAATAACTCCTCTTTCGTATACCTATTTACATCTATCAGTATATATTTAAAATCTACTGCACATCCTCCAAAAGTTTCACAAGAATTTAGGATTTCTTTATAGCTTGTCTTTGCTGTCCATTTACGACTCCCATTGTACAGTACTATCGGCACTATAACTGGTAATTCAAAATCTTTCCTTCTTGATTCTTTTTTTGGCACGTCTTTTAATATGCTCCTCCATATCTCTACCATGTATAAAAGTAATATATAGAGTTAGTAATAACATTTCATAATAAAAAGGAATCATAAGCAAATTTAATATTTTTATTTACATCCTCAATATCAAAATCCCTATACCCTTGATATTTGCCCCAAATTAACATATCCTCATATTCTGGATTATTTTTATCAGAAATTATCTCCAAAAATTTCTCATAGCCATATTCACCGCCTACATCTTCAGGCGGGGCGTTTCCTTCTCCATCAACACAAATAGCATAATTCTTATCATAATCCTCTATCACTCTTTCTACTTCAATATAATGTCGCCAATCATCTCCAAAATCATAGACATATTGCAGCCTTTTGTATTTTGGAATATACTCTGATAGTCTTATCCCCTTTTCTAATTTCCTCTCTATACCATCTTTCCTTGGATAATCAAAGGCTTCCTCATCGCTAACCAAATTTACAACTGGTTTGTATCCTGCTTTATTATAAGCAGGATGATTAATAAAATAGTTGATATCAATATGCAAAATATCCCATCTCTCATCCCCATAAACAAAAAATTCGTGAAGATGATAATCCAGCCAGCCAAAAGCAGCCTGAAGTACCTTGTGAAACTGTGAAAATGTAGTATTTAAAGGAACGATAAGCCTGCGCCAAATATTATGATTCTTCATCTGAAGTGTCACTTTTAGTTCTACTGCCTTGCATTTAAAAATGGGTTTGCCTGCAAAAATTTCTAAATCTTTAAGCATTTCTTTGCCTGGAGATATATAACGTCCCCCCTCCTGTTTACCTACCCAATAGCGACTCGCTATTTTGCTCACAAAGGTTTGATAAATTGTATTGTCCAAAAGCAATTCTTCATAATAGGGTACTATATTACAAGCTGTATTTAATTTACCTACATAACTACTATCTTTCGTTTTCCCATATACAATTTCTCCAGACTGTCTTAAATACTCATCTACAATATCTTCATCAATACATTCATCTAATAACGTCAGACGAATAGCATTTAAAATAATTTCATCAAACCTTTCAAAATCCTTTGCTTTAAGTCCATATAAAACAACCACATATCTGTTTTTATCATTTACAAGAACTACAGTTTTTTTCCGATTTAATGTAATCAAATTCGCATGCCAGGAAAATAGCAAATTTTTTTCTTCATATGCCACAGGTTTTCTCTCTATCACATCCAACAACTTTTTTGTACATTGTATTAACATAGCCTATCACACCAATCTACATAAAAATTCTATTTATCTCAATTTTCTCAGACAAGTCCCTGTGTCCCCTTACCCTCATAACCATATCATAAAAAACTTTAATCCAATCTCATTATCCTCTATTTTTCTTTATTTTTAAAAGCTACATATGAATACACAACCGGTACTATAACAGCAGTAATTAGCAGCACAAACATAAAAACAGTAACCCATGTACCTCTGAAAAAGGAAGCAAATAAGCCAATAATACCTGCAATGAGCCATAGTTTCCCGCCTAACTGATGTGTCTTATTCCATACCTCTTCATCCGCCAGCGTCCAGGGAGTTCTTATACCTACAAAATAATTATGGCGAAGTTTACCCATAACACTCCCAAAACCAATCAACATAAAAGGAATAATAAGATTGCCCATTCTATTTACATCAATTCTATAACCTAATGCAGAATATGCAGAAGCAAAATATACTGCTGACAAAATAATTACTACAACTGCTCTTATCATTCTATAAGCTCCAGCAAATTTGCCATAATTGGCTCTTTTAGGGTCAATAATAGGTACATATAACATTACAAAATATATTATTGTAATGATAGAAGGCAAAATAAATATATCATGTTTTGGGCCAAAACTGTCTACTTGACCCGAAATGTTCCAATGTATTGGAATTTTAGCCGGTAAACGTCCAAAAATGGCAAATGTAAAAATCCATATTAATATGATAATGACAATTAACCACCAATCCTTTTTTATTTCGTATTTGACATTGTAGTTTTCATCCATACTACATTAAACACTCCCCTCATGTTGTATGACAATCCTATTCCCCTGTAAATAAATCTATTGCAAAGTTCTCAATAGCTTTTCTGCTCGGTACAAATTATATTGAATCAAGTATTTTTTCTACGAGCATTCTAAATATTATCTTTGGTTTGTCATAAATTCTGAAACCCGCTTTATTTTGGGCTTTCACCTCTCCCCTTACAGAGATTCCAGGCAAGGTTTTGCTTCTTTTGAGTCCGCAAATAATTTAATTTACATGTTTGTGTTCTTCTATAATTTTGTTCAGCTTTCTCTTCACCTTTTAAATTCCCCGCGCTAAATTTCTTTCCAGCACTATATTTACAGCATTAGGTTGATAAACCCTTACAATATCCTCCTCTATTGGCTTAAAATTGATATTGTCCACAAATAAAATACCTTCTACCTCTATTTGGCTTTGAGAATTATCAAAAACATACATTCCTTCAACACTTTTTTCTTTGACAAAATAAATATACTCCAAAAGCTCTTTTAATCCCTGTATCATGTAATCCCTGTCTGTAGTATATTTTACTTCCCCAATGATAATCTTTTTTATCTTACCAGTATTTCTGTCGACAACTTCCACAAGAATATCAGGCCGACCGCTCCATAAACTGTCAGATAAAAAAGCGCTGTTGTCCTCAAAAAGTTTTGCTGCTTATTCTAGAGGTATTCTTGATAACGCCAATCCTTATTCTAAAATACTCATTTGAAAATAGCTCAAGACAATTTTATATTCTTCTCTTCCTTTTCTTTTTTCTGTTGTCTTAATTTAAAAACATTAATCATCGGCAATTTTACTGGAGGAGGAGTTATTCCAGAAAGAGCAGTGACACTTAAAACATAAGCTCTTGACAATTGTGAAAGTGTTGTTAAGCCATTTAACTCTAACATGCTGAGAAAATTCTCTTTTGTTAGTTTTTGATTATTTCCGATAAAAGCACCTTCCATGGTTAAATTAATCTTAAAAAGTATCACATTTTTGATCTTCGCTTTTATTTCTGTTATAAATTCAATATATCCTACATATTTATCTTCTAACTCTTCAATTTCTTTTACATTGTAGTCAAAATTATAAGTGACTTTTGCCTTTGCTTCGTTTGTTTTTATATCTTTTGTTTCAATCTTAAAGTTAGATACTCTATTACCTATAAATTGGAAATCCGCTAATACTTGATTTGAATCAATCATGCCCCCACCGCCAATTCTTTTTCTATTCTCTGATTTGTATCACTATCTTGACCTTCTTCAAAATGGACTGTATCCCAGATTTGAGGTTTGTCATCCTCTTCTCCAAATATTATCTTAAAATTCCAACCTAATTTCTTTGAAATTTTCCACAGCTGTTCCACTGTAGGATTATATTGACCACTTTCAAGTTTTGATACCATAGATTGTGTAATTCCCAATTTTTCAGCCAGCTGTTTTTGTGTCAAATTGTTTTTAACCCTAAATTCAAATATTTTCATAGAAATATCATATAATATATCATCTAATTCAAATTTTGCCTTTATCGATTCATCAGCTAATTCATCAATAAGCTTCCATGCATCTCCCAACTCCAATTTATTGCCCATACTAACTCTCCTCCTTGTAATCACATTAATTATATAATTAAAACTAGTCCAAAAGCTCTCTTATCTCTTCTAATCTTTTTTGTGCTATATGTATAGCTTCTTTATAACTACTCTTACTATTTTCTTCAAATGCGCATAGCAATAATGCAAATGAAATATCGTAATTACACTGTCTCTCCGAGTTTACTTATTACAACCGAATAATCTGCTTTATAAAATTTAAAATTTTCTCAATATTTTCTGCTTCTTTCTTCATTCCACACTTAATCCTTTACTTTTAAAACATATTCATCATTGCTACTTTTGATGTACAATTCAAGTTTACCATTATCTTTTACTTCATTTGGCACCTCAATTAAAACATGAAATTTAAGATTACTTAGCGGCTTCGCATATGCAAAAGCATCAAGATCACTTCCACCACTTACTTCTGCAACTTGAAAACCATTATAAATATATTTGTCTTGATATTTTGCATAAAATTTTATTGGAATATCTAAAAAACGGACTTCTTCTGTCCCTAAATGTTTATATTTACCTACCACATGAAAGAATGTTTTATCAGAGTCTTTTAATTGATAATAATTATAAAAACTTCCTGGATTAGAAGGTAAAACCTTATTTGTGAAGTCATATTTTTCAATCACAATTTCTGCAGTATCATCAAAAATTAATTTCTGGCCAAGAGAAAAACTTTTAATAGCACTGTCTAAATTATTAGTATTTTGTTCATTTATATCCTGATTTATATTTTCTCTATTCGTCAACTGTTTTTTCATCTTTTCATTTTCTTCTTTAAGTTGGCTTATTTGCTTATTAAGACTATCTATTTCCTTTTTCAGTTGCATTACTTCTTTATTATCAGAGCTGGAACATCCGGTTAATGCTGTTAAAATAATTATTAGAACAATTATACTTATACAAGTTAACATACTCTTTGACTTTATCATTATTATTAACCCTCCACTTGAACTTTTTTATAATTATACCTCTTTTTGAATATCTTATAATTATTACTACAAAGGACATCTCAGTAAAAAGTAACTTTAAAGATATAATAAATCTATCCAGTTCTATTTTACCATTCCCTTTTCTGAAAACCAATATAAACATTAAAAATATTTCGACATATATCGGCAAAAATAAAAACAGGAATAATCCTGCTTGCTAAAATACCTTTGAACCCTTACAAATACTCACTCTTTTTCTCTTTCAACTCCTTCAATATCTCTTTCACATTCTGTACCTTATCCTTTGAACAAATTAAAAGAGCATCATCAGTGTCAACTATAATTACATCTCCTATACCAAGTGTTGCAATGAGTTTTTCACCACCTGTTATGATACATTTCTTTGTATCTACAGCTACTACATTGCCTCTTATTACATTCCCATTTTCATCTTTTTCGTATAATCTCTCTATAGACGTCCAGCTTCCTACATCATCCCAACCAAAATCTCCTGGCACGACATAGACATTTTTGGCTTTCTCCATTACGCCGTAATCTATTGATATGCTTTCAAGTTTTGAATATTCTTCGTATAATACCCTTTCTATATCCTCTGAATCAAAATTCTCTTTCATATTCTCCAACGCTTTATGTAACTCAGGCATGTATTTTTCTATAGCTCTTAATACTGAGGATGTCTTCCATATAAACATGCCACTATTCCAGAGGTAATCTCCGCTTTCTACATATCTCACTGCTACCTCACAACCAGGTTTTTCTACAAATTTTTCTACCTTATGTACGGGATTCCCATTTATTATCTCTTTTGTCATCTTCCTAAATTTTATATAACCATATCCTGTCTCAGGACGTGTAGGTTTTATACCTATTGTCACAAGGTTATCCCCTGCTTTTGCTTTTTCTATCGCTGTCTTTAATATTCCAAAATCTTTCGCCTTTGCCGCCCGCCATAATAACGCCTGTTATCATTTGCATCATCTTTTCACTTCTCTTTCATCACAGCAACCTCATCCTATACATATCTCACCCTATAACACTCAATTGTCTCCCTTAACCCATCTTCTAAACTATACTCCGGTGTCTTTCCAAGTACTTCCAATGCTTTTTATTATCAAGATAACTATGCATTATATCTCTCTTCCTGGGCTCTGTATAAATAGGCTCTAAAGAAGTATTCATGATTTTATTCATCATCTCAACAAGCTCATTTATATTTGTTGGCCTGTTCGTGTTTATTATATTTACAACCTCATTATCTCCCCTCTCCAATGCCAGAAGATTGGCTTTCGCCACATCTTTTACATAAACAAAATCACGCGTTTGCTTTCCATCCCCAAAAATAATAGACATTTCATCTTTAAGTATCTTATCTACAAAAAAATAAATCTCGCTACACTTATTTCAATAACTGAATAACTATTTCTGGAATTTGATTTGCCTGTGCTAACACCACCTGTGATGCCTGCTGTAATATATTACCTTTTACAAAATTCATTATTTCTTTTGCTATATCAGCATCTCTAATTCTGCTTTCCGATACCGTAAGATTTTCTTCATAGTTTAGGAGGTTATTGTAGATATGTTCTAAAGCATTCTGATATGCTCCAAGCTTCGAACGCTCTAATGTAACTTTCTCTATAGCCGAATCAATTGCTAAAATAGCATTTTTTATATCTCTAGTTATTACATTAATTTCTTTTATTCCTAACCCATTAGTACTACAATCTTCAATGGTTATGTTCAAATTTTCGTTCGAATTTGGACCTATTTGAAGAAAGATGCCATTCTTTGTAGTTGGATTCTCCGGAGCAAACTTTATTATGCTATAATCATTTTGTACTACGACAAATCCACCATCATCTATTTGAGTAATCCCCTTAATTTCAGGCCTTGGTATAGATACATTTAAACTCCATATTTCATTTCCATTATTGTTAATTTTGTATATTTTAGAGTTTGAACATACAATGTAATTGTTATTGTCCAATTTTAAAAATATATTATTTGCGTTTTCAATACCAGTACCGGTGTTCCAATACCTTATCGTATCATTAAGTATATTAATGTTTCCCGATGAATCTATCTTATACAAACCATTTTTCCCTAAAACTAGATAATTTTCATTACCTAATTGCACTACTGAAGATAATTCCTCATCCTGAATTTTTTGTTCCCATTCCATATTTAAATTAATATCAAGCTTTGCGATAAATCCCCTTCGTCCACCTGTTTCCAATGCTTCCAATCCTACTATTATAACTCCGCCATCTTTTGTAGGCTTTATATCCAAACCTGCTTTAAAGTGACAATCCGTCGGGTTAGGAAACTGCCAAAATCTGTTACTGATAAGGTTTAAATTTTGATCAAATTTCATAATTAGCAATTCGTTAGCTGAACCTGTTGCAACTAAGTTACCATCAATTGTTTGTGTAATAGCAAATAAATATGAACTTGTTCCCTCATAGGTATATTGTCTTATTATATTCCCGGATGAATCAAATTTAAATACAATGGGCTGGTTTTCTCCATATTCACCATTAATATATTTATTACTTCGCGCAGTTGCAACGAAACTTCCATCATTGATTTTTTCAATATCATAAATATAGTTGTAATTATTTTGTTTAGGCAGTTCTATTTCCCATTCGACATTACCTTCTGGGTCAACCTTAGAAATCCAAAATCGACTTTCATCAGGCTCCCATCTATAACTAGCACCACCAACTATGAAGCCACCATCATTAGTAGCAATAATTGAATTTATTAGTTTATCAGTCGAAAAGGATTTTTCCCATTCTATCGATAATGGTACTTTGGGTGTTACTGATTTTAAATTACCATTAATTAATTTTATCCCATTAAATTCAGTATTATTGGCAATATTATCAATAGCACCTTTCATTTGTTCTATTTCAAGCTGAATTTTTTGGCGGTCTTCATCTGTCAAAGTGTCGTTCATTGCTTGTATTACTAATTCTTTCATCCTTTGAAGCGGTCGTTACAATATTCTACTAAGACCGGCATCTGCTGTTTGTATTAGAGATATACCATCTTGTACGTTTCTCTCCGCTTGCCTTAAGCCCCTAATTTGAGCTCTCATTTTTTCGGAAATACTTAGTCCAGCTGCATCATCGGCAGCTTTATTTATTCTTAGGCCGGATGAAAGTTTTTCTATAGATTTTGAGGTAATTTTACTGTTATTTTTAATATTATTTAGTGTAGTTAATGCTACTAAGTTATGAGCAATTCTCACTGATATTGCACCCCTACTAAGTTAAGTCTATATAATTGTGTAAAAAGGAGTTGAGCCATTCCCCACCCCTGGTTAGAATAGAAATAGAAACGAACCAAAAAATCTAACCGGAGGGATAGGAAATGGCTCAATACAATATTACCAT
>Ga0224486_100374_pt1 | contig 15276 bp, 9 predicted proteins | sample TexhydDE_CT_test_FD_172013 | JGI IMG/M metagenome (GOLD analysis project Ga0224486, IMG submission 172013) | Fracking water microbial communities from deep shales in Oklahoma, United States - hydraulically fractured wells DE_CT_test ...
GGTCCTACTAATAAAATTAACTTGTAATATTTATACGGTAGCAAAATAAAAGCATCCTGTATATCTTTATAAATGGACATATTACCCTTTCCCCCTTTGGACATATATATTTATTTCGATAAAAGTTTACAAATTCCTGCAAGTCAAGAAAAACATAAGAGTTTGCAGTCTTTGTGGCAAACTCTTATGAAGTGGATACTTTAATTTAAATATATTTAAGAAAGAAAAATATAAATTTTAACTTTATGACTCTTTTAATTTTAGGAGTCGAGATACTTCATCATCTCTTCCTAAAAAGTAATTTTCAATTACATTCCATCTTTCTTCATCAGATAAATCGCTACTCATAAATCCTATCAGCACTTCTTGGCTTCTTCTTCTTTTCCTTTCAATCTCAGTTAAAATTGAATTAGAGTAATTTTGGCTTGCAAAACGTCTTAATTTAACAGGGTCATTTATCCTTACAAATATCTCTGTATTTTTACCACCAATTACTTCATAACTAGCAAGTCCAAATAGCTCTAATAATACTGCCAAATATATTAAATCTGGTCTTTTACTGTTATTAGTAATTGCTATATAAGTAGAAAATGTATCTGAATTATCTTGCGGTTTGCATGAAGAAATTAATCTTGATAAATAATTTTTCAGCATTACATAGCTGGAATTCATTATTCTATAAACAATTTCATCTTGATTCATTTCTCTTCTTTGCTGAATAAATTTAAATTTATCAGCATTTTGATTAAATCCTATATTTTGAGAAATATCAGCAACAAACATATCAAGGACTATGCCAGGTATTTCATTATTTTTTATATTACCAAAATATTCTTTAAATTTTTCCTTGAATTTATTTTTAGTAAATACTTGCCTTTTTGATTTTAACTCAGAGAATAAGTTAACCAAATTCTCACTATATTTTTTTAGCTTTTCCCAAGCAATTTCAAAGTCTTCATGATAAGTTATTTTTAAATTTAATCTTGGTGACAATTTTTCGTCGCTATTGAATTTAAATAATTCACCTTCAAAAAATTTTTTCTTGAATTGTGCAAATGTTAAATAATTAAAATGCTTTTCCCATAATTCGGACATATTAATTTCGTAAATATGCCCAGTATTATAAATATAAGTATCTCCAAAATTAGAATTGAAAGAAGGGATTATCCGAACTGAATCATCTTCAATTAATCTTGCATATCTTCCATACTCTTTTAAAAATTCTTTTTCTATTGCAAAAGGGACATTCACAAAATTTTTTGTAAATAAACTTTTAGGCCTTACCACTAAAACCGGAAATCCATATTTGTTCTCAAAATCCTTTGATAATAATAACAATCCACTTTTAACCTTATTTTCTAGATCGTTCTCATCAAATAAATACGAAAATGCTTCTGGCGATATAAGTAAATTCCTACTTTTCTTCTCTTTGTATATATTATATAACTTTCTTATCATTTCTTTTAATTGATATTGTTTCATCCCAGACAATCCATAAAGCATTCTCACATATTTTAAATCATTTGAAGTAAAATCAGTTGCAGCAATTCCTTTTATTTCTTGATTCCGTGCTGCTCTCCCTATCTCTTGAACGTAGTCTGCGAGATTGCCTGTAGGTGCCAAATGATAAACTTTTTCGATATCTTTAATATCGACCCCCATGCCAAAAGCTTTTGTAGATATCATTACTGTATAATCACCATATTTAAATTTATATTGCGCTTCTGATTTCTCATATTTATCAAAAGAACCATAATATTTCCCTACACGCTTTTTGTATTTTTCGTTGAGACTGTTAAATACATCTTCAACTTGTGTTGTATATGGACAATAAACTATACATTTAATGTTATTATCAATGCATTTTATAATATTTTCTTTTGTTTTCTCAATTTTGAAATTTTCCAAACTTCCAGTTATAGATTTTGTATCAATTTTATTAATTTCAAAATGTATATTATTTCTCTTTACATTTCCTAAATAAATTTTGGGATTTCGCAAACTAAGACTTACTATAGTATCATTAACAGTATCCTCGGTACCCATATAAACTGCTGTAGCTGTTAAGCAGAGTACAGGAAAATTAAATTTATCATGATTCAATTTTCTTAACTTCTCAATATATTCACCAAGATACCAATAATCCGCACGGAAATCTCTGCCCCAAGTAGTAACAAGATGAGCCTCATCAATAACTAAAAGTCCTATCCTACGCTCCCCTATAAGACTTTCTATTGAGTTTGCTAAAAATAATTCTGGTGACAGATATACAATTGAATATTCTCCTTCTTTGATTTTCTTTAATCTTCTTTCTTTCTCGTCAAACGGTATATCTGAATTTACAAAGGTCACATTTTCAAGACCTAAGTCAGTAAGTTGAGTTACTTGATCTACCATTAATGCAATTAATGGAGTTATAACAATTGTTACCGCTTTGTATTTCTCAGAAAGATAAATAGCCGGAATTTGAAATAAAAGCGATTTGCCTGAGCCAGTTGGAGAAGTTATAAATATATCACTATATCCATTTGACCCACTTATTGCAATCTCACATTGACTTATAATGTCACTTATAATATGCCCTTGTGATATCTCTACTAATTCATTTGAAATATCCGGATTTTTATAAAATAGCAAATTCCTAAACGAACTACCTTTTCCCCAATATTTATGTAAAATATTAGTATATTTGTCACCGTCTTCTTTTGTTAATTCTTTAAATCTTTCATTTCGGCAAATACGGAATTGGGTTTTTGTAAGTGTTAAAAGATTTACAAAAGGCATAATAGCTTTTTCGTCAATTTTGCCATCAATAATTATTTGTATATTTCCTATTGGTATTCCTCTTTGTAAATAATTTTTTAAGCAAAATATATACGGATCTCTAGCTGTAATTTTATAGCTACTCATAAATTTTTCATTAACATTTAAATCAGCTTCGGTCTCATAAAAAGAAATTGATTTTATGTCTTCGTCTTCATGCCTATTAATATAAGCTAGCCCTACTTGACCTTCTGGGTAAAACTCTACACTACTATAATAATTTGTATACACCAAAATATCATCAGTAATATCTGAACTTTCATTATTAAAATAGCTACTTAATTTTGATATTATGTCATTTTCTATATCCAAAGGATAATATTTATCAAAAAGATTATTTTCTAGTATTATAATGGTTCCTTTATATTGAGTTTTAATATCGTTTATCATATTTGACAAGGCAATAAATTCTTCATAAAAACCCCAAAGAAAATTAGATTCTTTAGTCAAAAATTTAATTAAAAGATTGTTTTTATCAGCTTCTAATTGCCTTACATCTATATAGCCTTCTTCATTTAACCATTTATTACTTCCTAAAGCTTCATATCCATTCATTCTCAGTAATTTATAATATAATGCTGGAAATCCTTTTAGAAAAACTATAGTTTTATTATTTTCTCTTTTCAATTTATCAAGAACTGAACATAACTTTTCAAAAACAATATTAGTTATATCCATAATTGCACCCTCTCAATATTTAAAATATAAAAATGGATACCATACTAAATCAATTATATTTTTTATACAAAACTAATCAATCTTTTCAAATTTACCCTTAATTAGCTGATATTTATTCAAACTAATTACTTCAAAGTTTGAAATTTTACTGCCTACATTTATAAAATAGCCTGCTTCCTGAACTTTTGGTATATTTTGAGTAAATTCAAATTCTGCAGGAAATTTGATATCCCTTCGAAATTCATTGTAAAAAACATGAGTTTACTTTTTCATGGCAGATTCATAAGTATAGCCTTTTTTTATATAAGAATTAATAAAAACTTTTTTTCCAGACTTTGTGTAATATTTATTGTATCATCTTTTCCGGTTTTGGTAAAACAGGTCTGTCTCTGTATTCATTACACACATCTTTATTTGAATCAGAACAAATACAGTCATAATCTATATCTTTATGTGGACATTCTATCATTAAATATCTTGTTTTCTTAAGCCAATCAGTAATCTCAGTATTATTCCAGTTTAGCATTGTTTTTAACTGTTTTAGCCTTGGAGTTTCCCAAAGGGAACTTGCATTGCCTTTATCATTATAAGAAATGTTTCTTAAAATATATTTTTCAAATACTTCTTTAAAGTCATTTATTTCACCTGTTTTATCTTCATCTCCTAAGTTCCATGTATCATTATTAAATAATGATGTATATCTCTTTTTTCTATCTACTATAAACAAACTCGGTTTTATTTCTATACTTCCCAAACCCAATGGTTTACCCATACCGATCTTATGATAATGGTTTTCTGGTAAATCCAATACAAATAGTAATGCACCTAATTCTTCCTTTGTAAGATTTTCAAATCGTATACGAGATTTGAATTTGATATTTCTCTTGATAGGTTTTATAATAGTGTATTGTGCTTTAGTTTTTTCCCATAACAAATATTCTTTTAATTCTTTTTTTTCTTCAATAGTTAACTTTTCGTATAAACAATTTATAATTATCTTTTTGTTATCTTTTACTATATTTTTAGAATTTAAAATAACCGATTTATCAAGGCTAATATTAGCCTTTTTTAAAAACTTTATAAAATCATCATAATTTATTTCTATTTTGGATGCTTTCCAAGAATATTTACTGTCACCATCTGGTGTATTCCTATGCCAGTAAAGTTTGTAACCTCTAATAAGTGTATCTTCATTGTCCCAATGTTTTATATCCGTTAATTTAGTATTTTCTCCATCAGGCTGCTCTAAGTAAAGCTGAAAAGCTGTAGGTTTTGGTGATGCAAGAATCTTAGGCGAGGCCTCTTCCACAAATATATCACCTTGACCTTTATCTAAAACAGCATCTTCAAAAAATACTCTACTTGCCCATTTACTCTCTTTCCCAAATATTGCTTCAGCAAAATCTGTTATATCATCTGACTTCAAGTTTTCAGGTACATGATCACCTATAGTTAATTCATATGGTAATCTAAAGAATCCTGTATGACCAAATGCTATTTTTTTATTTCCTTTTTTATCGTTATACTCAACATAAAATACAGGAACTCCATTAGGTAATTCTACTATTTTATTTGGCAACGTGACTTTTTTATCTTTAGCCATTTTTAAAATATCATAGTATTCTGGTATATTTCTATTTATATCGCTTTTATAATCTTTTATGTCATTTTCGGTTAATTCTATAAAATCACCTGAATTACTGATAGATTTCATAATCCAATTTTTTCTTTTTTTCTGCATTCGCCCAGACCAAACTTTATAATCATTATTATATTTTTCTATCATAAATTCTTTAGACGTATCTTGAAATCTATCATATTCAGACGGAATAATCTTATATTTTCTTTGGTCATATATAAGATAGCCAGCTTTTATTCTGTCTTTACTAATTTTAGAAGAATATATATCTTTTAGATTAGACTTCTTACCAGCAACGTCTCTATAATATAACCTTTTATCTTTATCAAAAAATTCGAATTTCCCAAAAGAAACTATCTCTACTAAATTTCTAACCATTCCTCTCAAAGAACTTCCAGGAATTATTGGTAGCCCATTTTTTATAGAAAAAAAATCACTTTCTTCTTTATCTCGTCTTATATATATAGGCGTTTTTGTAGTAAGGAAAAGATCTATATATCCTGAATATCTATCTTTATGATATTTATTAAACTCTGGAATATCTTGTGCTTTTACTACGCATTCATTTAATGGAATAAAATTATAAGGAGCTTTAGCAAAAAGCTTAATTTGACTATTGTGTTTAGGCTCGTTTTTTATTTTTTGTTGAGCAGTCTGCTTATTTTCTTGTATATTACTTTGAGTAGTTGTTTTAGTATATTCTATTCCATCAATTATAATTTTTGAGGGTAATCCATTTATTCTTTCAACTTCACATTCTTTTCCATTAATATCTTGCGGCAAATTAAATCCATGCACTTTTAAAGGTTTTCCATCATCAAAAGTTAATATATAATCATACCCTTTTTTAGTTTTCTGTATACTTATTTTAGCTTTTTCCATAATAATAACCTCCAAATATTAAATAATTGATATTTTTAAAAACCTACTGTCAACAAAACCAGCCTGTCCAATTTCATTATATCCTATATAATTTCTCGTATGTAAAACTAATCTTTTCTTATTATTGTTTATATCATCAATTAAGTTATTTCCTATAAATTCCTTCGGTACTATATATCTAATTCCTCTTTTTTCATAAACTTCAATAAATTCATCTTTAATTTCAAATTTAGATCCATACATTACCTGATCTGCATCAATATATTCTACCATCTCTCCATTTTTATTACTATCTAGATCTTCTCTATATCTAAATTTAAATTTATTTCCTGACCTCCAAATATATAGTTCTTCATTTTCATTAAATATCCTCAATTTTTGAAGATATCTGTTAAAATCAGGTGATTCGTTATTATAAAATTTTATTTCCCCATTTCGTATTATTCCAAATAATACTGCATAATCAAGCCAGCATACAACATAACCATTTTGTATTTCTCCTATTTCCTTAATAAATGCATCATAGTTTAAATCATTATTATCCATATCCCTTGCTTTAACTTTTGAGAATGTTACTTCAATTTTATATATATCATCTAACATCCCAATCCCTCACTTTTTTAGAAAATTCCTCGACAAAACCTTCTAATATCTGTTTATCGCTATCATTAACTACTATTTTATTTGTCTCGTCATTATTGGTAGATTTTCCAATAATATGTTTTTTCCCTTTATACTCAATTTCTATATTTTTACCTTTTAAGATTCCTCTTCCTATATTTTTTTCTCCGCCAATAGGCAAATCTTCATTCCATAAGTCTTTCAATACTAAAAGTAAAAGCCCAATTTCCCAGTCTTTTGCATCTTTAATTTTTATTTTTAATTGTACATTTTCATCGTTATGCCAAAGAGGTTTAGATTGAAATAAAGCTCCAGATATTGTCCCCCCTGTAAATCTATCAATCTTTATTCTCGTCTGCTCTTTTTCAATCACATTCTTGACTTTGCTTTCATCAATAATTATTCTACTTTTGTATTTAGTCTTTTCTTTATTTTCTGTATCAGCCCAGCCAAATAATTTTTTTAAATCATCATTTTCTTCTTGATTATTCTTACATAATGTGTTTACAATCTTAAAAGCTCTCGATCTTATCGCACCTTTTAGTGAAGTTCCAGTTAAAACTTCTTTTCCATTGTATTTTATATGTACTTTATCCGGCTCATCGGGATCTGTTGTATATGAACTTATGATAAGTGAGCTTTTTATGGAAAAATACGCATTAATAATACAATCAGTATTATCTTTTTTAGGAAGTATATCTATCTTGCTTAAATCAAGTTTATCTTCTGGCAAATACTCGTGCTGCAAGAATTTCAAATAATTTACTCCATCTTTTGGAAAATCAAATTTTAATATCCGAACATTTTTTAAATTAAACCTGCCAAATCCTTTAGTGGTAAATGCACCAAACTGAGCCTTCCCGGCTTCCAACTCAGTAAGTATAGTTTTTAATATTTTTAGAATCTCAATTTCCTTATCTTTAAAATTTTCTCTTATTTTAATTTCAGCTTTAAATTCAAATTCTAAATCTTTATTAACTATTTCATAATCATATTTTGCTTTTTCTTTTGCAATTCCCTTTTTTTCATCTATTGCTACACCATCCCTGACAGTTATTAAGTCCTCTTTGGGGTTGTCCATAATTTTTAAATCACTAACCATGAAATGGCTCTGAACATCAAAAGTATTCTCTTGATTTCTATTTTTAGAACCCCAAAAATACTCCCATATTTCTTTATCTTCTTCTTTAAAATTTTTCGAAATATGGTGTCTTAGTGCCCCCACAAAAGAAGTCGCAGGAATATAAGGGTTACCAATCTCATCTTTTATAATTTCTATATCAATAATATCTCCTTTACCTGTTCCTATAACAAAAGGTGAAGTATTTTCTAAAACACCTTTTATGATTATAGTACTTATAAGCTTAGAATTATCAATCATTTTTCTTCTCCTCCTGTTTTTTTAAACAGTCTTAAATATCTTAAAAAACTAACCCAGTATGTTTTTGATAGTTCAAAATGGTCTAAATCCAGAGATAAATCTTTTATAACCTCTGATAATCTATTATCAAATATAATTTTATTTGATTTATTATTAAAAACATCTAATTCGTACAAATCATCCCATAAATTTGTATCTTTTAAAGTTTCACCAGCAGGCTTTTTATCTAATTTGCTTAATTTTCTTCTCCAATCATCAAAATTACTTGTTTCTGACAATATTCCTTCAATACGCCCTATAAGATTGTTAGAGATCTTTTTCTGATCTTTGAACTTCCCTGCTCTTTCAAAGCCTTTATATTTTATAAACTCCTTTATTTCTCTATTTACAATATCACTTATAATTAAATATGACTTTTGAGGATATATATGCCTAAATTTTTCTTTTTCGCCATCCATGTCATATTCTTCATTTAAATCCCAATATATTTTTACTCTACCAAAACCTAAATCGGTTTTCTCTCCAAATCCGTATATTAAAAGATTATTTAGTTTTTCTTCTAAGTTATCACAGCCTTTAACTATAATTTTAAAAGCTGATCCGGGTGAATAAGCTAATTCACGAGTATTTTTCATTCCCCAAATACCTACGAAGTTTTCAACATATTCAGTTCTTGCAATAATTTTTTCTACAATAATATCACAATCATTAAAATGTTTCTTTAGATAATTTTTTAATGTCTTTTCAGAGACCTCACTAAAACCCCAATCGTTATGTAAAATAATAGGAGAAATTGCTACTATGATAAATTCTTTATCCTCAATTTCTAACATATCTGTATCTTTTAAATCGCCAAATTCTATTTTTACTAAACCATATTGGGCACTTTTTGACCTACCAATAAAAGAATTAAATTTCTCTTTAAATAAATTTTTTATTCCTTCAAGATATCCCTCGTCTCCTATAATAAATCCTTTAAATTCTTCTCCTTCATTTATTGCTTCATAATAAAAGATATCTTCTCCTGTACTATGTCCTTTCACTCTGTCTCTTGTATTGTGAAAATAAAATGTTGTTGATATGTCATAAGTATATATTTTATCATCAATATAATAAATCATTCTATTCAATGGTTTTGTTTTTATATCGTTAGGAACTTCTTCTAAAATATTGTATACTGGATTGGAATCTTTTCCTTTTTCTTTATGCAAATATAGAGCTGGATAATAAATTCTATGATTTTTAAGTGGATAAGCAGGAGTTACTATAATATCACCTCTTAAGAACATGTTATAAAAATCGTTATTCTTATGTGCAATTTTACCTAAACCAAGTTCATTTATAAATTTATTTGCAAATAAACCTCTAATTGTTGTCGAAGGTATATATTTTTCTGTATATATAGTGTTTTGCTCACCTATTTCTTTTGCTATTAAAATTGGTGATAGTGCAGTTATCTTATAAGGTAATATTTTTATATTTTTACTTTTATTCCCTTGAAATTTTAAATCAGAGTATTTAATCTCCTCTGTTTTGTCTATACCATTTTTTAAATCTTGAATAGCTTTATCCAAGTTGTCAAATTCAATACCTTCAATTGAGCATCTTATCTCCCCAAAACCACGATTTCTTGATGTCCCAATTCTCTTTAGATTAATTACTGCTAAGTATAATATAGCTTTTTCTTTTTTAGTTAAAGGGTTTATTTCATATAGTTCACCTTCAAATTTGAGACCAGGTTTTAAAACTCTAAATGTCCTAAGTGAGCCTTTCTTTGCAATTCCATTGTCTTCTTCTATAGAAGTTTGCTGTCTTATAGTTGTATAATAAGATGTAATTTTTAACGAATTAACAAAATTTTTATATAGACTGTCATTATCATTTTTTAAGTTTTCAATTTCTTCTTTTATCTCCTTATAATCATTTATGTACAAATTACCTATATGCAACTTACCTTCTGTAAAACCATCTTTCCCAAATATGCTGTTAACAATTTTATAATCATTTATACCTAAAATATCACAAACTTCTTGAGCACTCTCTCTCAATACTCCTTTTATGCGTCTTGAAGGAATATAGGGAAATCCAAAATCATCTAATACTACATCGCTATCAATTATTCCTGCACCTTCCCCAGAACCTGTTAACGTATATGATAATAAGTCTATTTTAATCTTCATAATAATCCCTCCGGATAAAAATCTATAAGCTCTATAGCATCAAAATATGGTGTCTCCCTGTTTTGCCATATCTGTTCATGATAATACATTCCTTTTATCTGTGGTAGATTTATTCCTTTAACTTTTAATTCTTCTACAAAAATTTTTCCATTATCTTTATCTGTAACTTTGAATAGTATTTCTCTTAATTTCATCACTTTATTTTTAGGAATATTTTTAAACTCTTTAATAATATTCTTCAAATTTTCTATTGTTTTTTCATCATTTATTGAATCAATTCTATAGGGTCCAAAATGGAGCTTGCCATTTACAGTAGATAAGTGTTTATTGAAAATATCTTCTAAACTGCCACTCCAACCAGATGAAGAGATAAAAAAGTCAATATACGAACCATTTTCTTTTCTTGATATCTGTTTAGCTCTGTCAGTTAAATCTTCTGCTACTATATAAGCTCTATAAAAAGGATATTTTGTCTTTACAATACTTACTCCTCCACATGCAGACAATGATTCACTATTTATGCTTTGTTTTATAAATTCTTTAATAAATGTTTCTGCTAACCAAACTCCTAACCTACCATCAGAAATAAAAGTTATGTCATCTCCACCTAAAATAATAGGTCTTATAGGTAATATAATTTTATCTTCTTCTTTTCTTAATTTAAACTCTTCATTTTTTGAATCAAAAATTTTATCATTTTCAATCTTCTCAATTAGAATTTCAATCATTTTCTTAAAAGCTGTTTCTGTAGCATTCCTTACACTAATCGACAAGTTTCTATATTCTGTGAGATTAGTGCATTTTGCAAATTTCTCACCCATTTTATTACCGTCTATATGTACAATTGCTATATAGTCTTTACCTTCTGTTTGACCTAATTTTTCAATATCATTTGTTAAAGTATAGTTATCCTTCAATATATCACCTAAAATTACCACCATTTCATCTCTTGCTTTGTCTGAAAATTTTAATTTAGCCCAAGCTACTGATGATATAAATTTTTCATCATCGTCTTTAAAGTGCTCTGCACTTTCATTAGTTCTTGGGCAATCAAGTGTAAAACCATATTTAGGTAATGTTACATTAGGGAAATATTTATTTTTGTTCTCTCTTAAGCTTTCATGTAATCTTTGCATAGAATTTTTAAAATCACCTAAATTAAAGTCATGTATTATTCCAAAAGCAGTTTTTAGTCCAGGAGTTTTCTTTAAAAGAAGCTTTGTATAATTTTGTATGAATTTTGTTGCTTCATGCTTATCTTTAAATAAGATTAATGCATTTCCTCCCCCTATATATCCAATTTCAAATTTTTCTTTTGGATCATTTATTTTTATTTTTTTCGTCTCTTTTTCCCATGCTTTTATATCAACATTGCTCCCTTTAAACGCTATTTTTAATGTTTCTTCTAAAACGTCTTCATATATCTTTTTTACTATATACGATGCACCAATATTTTCTTTTAGCTTATTGCTTAAAAAAATATATTCCTGTATTGATACTGTATCAATTAACACTGCACTTAATGTCATTTAAATACCTCCTCACAAATTTTACTACCAATATCTGCCCAATCATCTATTCCAAAAACAACAAACCTTTTTTGTGTAGAGCCAGTTTCATAAGCTAAATCCTTCTGTAAATCCTCTGTTTTAGATTTATCCATACCTGTTATAAGAATTGCTTTACTTTCATCACCGCCAATCTGTCTAACTCTATGAATTACTTCAAACCCTTTTAATTTGCAAAGTTCCCTCGTACTTGAAGTAGTTAGTGATATTCCTATTAATTGATACCCATTGATTAGGAAAATGTCCAACTCAAAATAAGGTGAATCTTTCTTTTGTGCTTTTAATGATATACCGAAATGTTCTCCTTCTTTTAATTTTCTATCCAATAATTCACTTTTTATTTGACTATATACATACCATTCAAACCATTTTCCATTTAAAAATTCTACAGTATCTTTTACTCGAGAAGATAAATTATCATTAGTAATTTTATCATCTGGTATCCATAATTTTTGTCCATCATTTAATTTTTTCCCTTCAGGAAAAGCGTTTAAAATATCCCATATGAATTGAGGAGTTTTTTCATTGAATTTAACTATCGGCGATGAATCATTATCTTTTAAGAGTTTCTCTATATGTTTTTTAAATTTTGCAGTTTTTTCTAAAAGTTTGTTCTCCCCTTTGAAAATTTTTCTAAAAGGATCCTCCAACCATTTTACAAAATCTTCACCTTTATCATCTTTAATAGCCTTTTCTATTTCCTGTGATATTTTATCAAAGCTATCTACGAATTTTTGTTTATAACTGTATGTATCATAAAATTCAAAATGAATATCTTCATATAAATGAATTGATAAAAGTGTATTTATATCTATTTTTATGGTATCTTTTAGACTTATAGCTTCTTCGCTATAATCATATACAAGTTTATAATCTCTTGCATCTAAATAAGACCCCTCAAATTTGATTTTATTGTTTTTAAACTTTTCTTTTAAAAAATTATAAATATGCACTACCATTGTTTTTGTGCCACCTGTATAATTTAAATGAACTTCAACAAAGTCTTCACTTGGAAATTTCTCTCTTAAGTCATTTATTATCTTTTCTGAATTAGATACATCGGAAAGAGGAAGAAAAATACATTTATCATTTAAATTTAAATGTTCTTTTAATTTTTTAGCATAATCATATGTACTATTTTGATTAATTTTATCGTTTTTTTCTGAGTAAATTAATACAAATTTATCATACTTTTCTTTTAAATGACTTCCCACAACATAATTAGGCAATGGATTTGTCCCTACAATTAATACCAAGACTTTCTCATTCATAGTTTTAATCCCCCTTAAACAAAAATATTATCTTAATTTTTAGAACTTCAAATTTAAACTATATATTTTTCTACCTTATCTATTAATTCATTTAATTTATCTTCAAACTTTTCAGCTTTCATATCATTTTCCTTATACCCAGCATGGTTAATATCATTACGCAAAGGTTTAATTTCTTCATATAATACTTTAATCAAATTTTTATAATTTTCTTCATTAAGCTTACTTAAAAGGTTATAAATTACAGCTTCGTTTTCAAATGCTGTTTTTTTCCATCTATCTTTTGGTAAAGAATAATGTTTAATATATGTAGCATTTTCAATTATTTCGCGTTCTTTTATATTATTTTTATCAAATCCAAATTTTTCACAAAAAAAGTTTACAATTCCCTCTTCAAGTATAGTAAAGCCCTGCTGTATAAGATTATGTTCACTGCACCATTTGACTATTTCAATCATGTTTTTATTTTCATCATTACTAAAGTTTATAAATCTATCGTTTAACCTATCTATTACTGGTTTCATCGGCTTAATATATGTCTTATCTGCTATGCTTACAGCATCTCCAAGTATATTCTTCAGTTCTAATCCACCCTTAGAAATTTCTTTGCCTCTACATGTAGCAACATTTCTTGTGTAGTTTTCTAACTTTTGAGCAAAGTTACTTAATATATTTCTCTCATCTTTCATACCTTTAAGGTGTAACTCTTTAGTGCCTAATTTCATTAAATAATTTATGTACCTAGCATCACCTGTTTCTATAAACCGATCAATTCCTACGGTCCAATCAAGTAGTCTTACAAAAGGTGTTAGGTCAAATATAGGAGCTATATCTGATTCTTCAATATCTTTTATTTCTTTACCAACTGCTTCTATTGCTCCATAATATATACCTCTTATTTCGCATTTTTTAATAAATTTAGCATAATTTAAGATAATTAGTGCCAGCATTGGAATTGACCGAAATGAATGTGTAATATCAAATATTATTTCATCTCCTTTATCTATTTGTTCTAAAACTTTATCAAATATTTCCCAAAGTTCATTTTCATTTTGTCCTGAGGGTATATCAACATAATTAATACTTGGTTTGCCATTATATTTGTCTAAAACCTGCTTTAAACCAGGATCACTTGGATATTTCTTATTTTTAGACCAATTTGCAATAGTAGCCTCTTCAGTTTTAAATATAAATACGCTTTCTAAGTTAACACCTTTTTTTAATAGATTATCAATAAGAGCTTCCTGTACATAGCAACTACTGTCACTTTCAATATTATCAAATTTATATTTACATTTAGTATAAGCTCCTGTGCCAAGAAATGAAAAAAACTTAATAGCCATTTCTATATCCACCTCTCATATTTTCTAAATCTTACATGGGTAAATAATCTACTTACTTTTATGTTTTCACCATTTTTAATCTCACTAATAATTTCTCTTTTTGTAGTTGAATAAACGGGAATCAAATCATTTTTCAAACAAAAATCAACAATTAAAAAAGTAGCTCCAAAATCTCCTTGTACAAGTACATAATCGCCTTTTCTTGCATTAATCTTTAACCAATTAATTAAATCTTGCAAATGAAAAGTTAAGCTATCATCATATGGAGAAATATCTAACCATTGAATCTTTAAATTATCTGGCAAATATATAAACTCATTTACACCTAAATTTAAGCGTGCATCTTCTTTTTGAAAATCTGTAAGTTGATGAGAAAATACCAAAAACATCTTTTTTAAATCTATTTGTTTCATCTTCACGACCTTCTTTTTATTAAAAGTTATAAAAATTTTATTTTTCGTGTCAATTTTTATGCTTTAATTGTAAAATATTTTCTCATATATCAATATTCTATATAACTTTTCAAAATCCTTCTAAAAAATTGTATTTTTTATAGAAAAATGTCGTTGAATACCATAATAAAATAAGGAAAAATTCAACGCTAGTATAATTTTTTAAAATTTCCTAAAACAAAAAACAGATGAGCAATAACATTAGTAGCCCAATCTGTTTTAAACAAATTTAAATGATTATGGTATTAAAGTTAAAATTAGATATTTTAAGGAATGTATTGATAATGTATCGTGCCATTATCATCAATTGTATAAGGCATATTTGCTTTCTTAAGAATCTCTACAATAATATTATTTTTTTCGCGGTTTTTTTCATTAAATTGATTTATTAACTCATTTATTCTTTGTGCATTTGCATTATTCCTATTTTCTTTAAAA
>Ga0224486_100376_pt1 | contig 15145 bp, 9 predicted proteins | sample TexhydDE_CT_test_FD_172013 | JGI IMG/M metagenome (GOLD analysis project Ga0224486, IMG submission 172013) | Fracking water microbial communities from deep shales in Oklahoma, United States - hydraulically fractured wells DE_CT_test ...
AGGACTTACACCTGCGGCTATCTGCTGGTCCTCTGTAAGCTGTCTGTGGGTTGTACTTGCAGGATGCAATATACTGGTTCTAAGGTCTCCCAAGTGCACCACAAGTGCCGTAAGGTCCAGGCGCTTGACAAGGTCCTTACCTGCCTGGGCCCCTCCCTTTATTCCAAAGGTAAGGATTCCACTGCCACCCTTAAGGTATTTCTTGGCCCTTGTGTAGGTCTTGTGGCCTTCTAGGTAAGGATAGCTGACCCACTCAACACCAGGATGATCCTGGAGGAACTTGGCCAGGGCCAATGCGTTTTCACTGTGTCTTTCCATTCTCAGATGAAGGGTTTCAAGGCCCAGGTGGAAGAGGAAGGCACTGAAGGGGCTCAATGTCATCCCAAAATCCCTCAGGAGCTGAACCCTTGCCTTTGTAATGTATGCAGCGGCTCCAAAGTCCTTTACATAGCTTATTCCATGGTAGCTCGGGTCAGGCTCCACAAGCTCCGGAAACTTGCCATTGTCCCAATTGAAGCTTCCTCCGTCTATTACAATTCCTCCCACACTTGTGGCATGGCCGTCTGTGTACTTTGTGGCTGAATGGATCACAATGTCCACACCGTGCTCAAATGGTCTGCAAAGTACAGGGGTTGCAAGGGTATTGTCAACTATGAAGGGAACGTCCAGAGCCTTTGCAACCCTGCTGAACTTTTCAAAATCAAGTATGTTAAGTCCTGGATTTCCTATTGTCTCTCCAAATACAGCCTTGGTCTTATCCCTTCCTGCAGCTTTTATCTCATCCTCAGACGCTTCCGGATCCACGAAGGTCACCTCTATCCCCAGCTTCTTCAATGTAACTCCCAGAAGGTTGAAGGTTCCTCCATAGATGGTTGAGGCAGCGATTATATGGTCTCCGGCACTGCAGATGTTTAGGATCGCCAGGGTTGTTGCAGCCTGCCCTGAAGATGCGGCAACCGCACCCACTCCACCTTCAAGAAGGGCCATCTTGCTTTCAAATTCCGCAACTGTCGGGTTACTTATTCTTGAGTACATATGCTCTGCACTCTTAAGGTCAAAGAGGTCTGCCACATCATCTGAATCATAGTACTGGTATGTTGTGGACTGAACGATGGGAAGCACCCTTGGTTGTCCTGATTTGGGCTTGTAGGTCCCCTGTACGCATTGTGTTTCTGTTGAATATTTTTTCATGTCTTCCTCCTTCTAACTGTAACTTGTCAAACAAAAAAAGAAAACCGCTTCAATAAGAAGCGGCAGGTACCTTTTCTTCTTATCTTCCAGTATTAACTGTTGGAATTGGCACCTTGCGCATTTGCGTAGGTTGCCGAAGCTTCACAGGGCCATTCCCTCCACTTCTCTTGATAAGCTACAATTATTAATTTTTAGTATTTCATACGATTCTATACCCTTTTACCTTCCATGTCAAGGGTATTTTTAAGCGTGTCTCATAACCCTCATTGCATTGAGGACGGCTATAAGGGCAACCCCTACATCAGCAAAGACTGCCTCCCACATGGTTGCAATGCCAAATGCACCCATCACCAGGACTATCCCTTTCACTCCAAGGGCAAAGAAAATATTCTGCCATACTATCCTCCTGGTCCAGGAAGCGATGTCCAGGGCCACTGGCAGCTTGGCAAGCTCGTCGGTCATAAGGACAATATCGGCAGCCTCAATTGCTGCATCGGAACCAAGAGCTCCCATTGCAACACCAATATCAGCCCTTGCAAGAACTGGAGCATCGTTTATTCCATCCCCTACAAAAATCAGCTTCTTTTTCTTCCCAAGACCTGCTGTAAGTTCCTCAATGGCAGCAACCTTATCCTGGGGCAGCAGCTCTGAATACACCTTGTCTATGCCAAGGCCCCGGGCAACCTGCTGGGCTACCTGGTCCCTGTCTCCGGTTAGCATGACAACATTCTCAACGCCCCGCTCCTTAAGCTCCCTGACAGCAAGCTTTGCACCTTCCTTGATCCTGTCGGCTATTAGGATATAGCCTTGGTATTTATTGTCAACAGCCATGTGTATTATTGTTTTTCCATTATCTTCAGTCTCTGTTTCAATCCCCTTTTCCTTGAAGAGGGATGAATTCCCAAGAAGCAGTTCCTTACCGTCAACATGGGCAAGGACCCCTAGTCCTGCCAATTCCTTGTAGTCATCCACCTTACTTGTACTCAGGTCTTTTTTGTTGGCCCTCAGTAATGATTGGGCAATGGGGTGTGTGGAATGGCTTTCTCCAAGGGCTGCCAGGTGTAGAAGGTCTTCCTCTGTCAAGTCTCCTGTTGAAACCACATCCACCACCTGGAATTCACCCTCCGTAAGGGTTCCCGTCTTGTCAAAGACCACTGTGGATACTGAATTCAGGGCCTCAAGGTAATTACCTCCCTTGACCAGAATCCCATGTCTGGAGGCTCCCCCAATTCCTCCGAAGAAGCCCAGAGGGATTGATATTACAAGTGCACATGGGCAGGATACCACAAGGAAAATTAGGGCCCTGTAAATCCAGTCTGAAAAGATGGCACCTTCAATGACGAGTGGCGGAATTATGGCAAGCCCAAGGGCAAAAAATACAACTGCAGGTGTGTAATACCTTGCAAACTTGGTTATAAAGTTCTCCGTGGGAGCCTTTTTGGCTGCAGCATTCTCAACCAGGTCAAGTATCTTAGAAACCGTTGACTCATTGTATTCCTTTTCCACCCTTACCTTCAAGAGCCCCTGCCTGTTGATGAAGCCGCTCAGGACAGGGTCGCCCTTTTTAACTTCCCTGGGCATGGATTCTCCTGTAAGGGCCGCAGTGTCCATGGATGAGGACCCCTCCAGGACAACACCATCCAGTGGTACCCTTTCTCCGGGACGGATCAAAATCAGGTCCTCCTTTTTGACCCTGTTTGGATCCACCTTGGTGATCCCTTCACCATCCACCAGATTTGCATAGTCCGGTCTTATGTCCATAAGCTCGGCTATCGACCTTCTTGATTTGTTTACGGCATAATCCTGGAAAAACTCACCAACCTGGTAGAATAGCATAACCGCAACTCCCTCGGGATATTCATTTATGGCAAAGGCCCCCATTGTGGCTATTGTCATAAGGAAGTTTTCATCAAAAACCTGGCCTCTTGTAAGATTTCGAAAGGCCCTGAGGATTACCTCCCCACCGATTAGAAAATATGCACCGAGATACATAAGAAGTCTTGGAATGCCCTCCAGTGGAAGCAGCAAGGCTGCGGCAAATAAAGCTGTCCCAAGGATGACTCCTCTCATATCCTTTGATCCATGGTGGTGATGGCTATTACCCTCAGACCCATTTTCATGACCATGGTCATAATCCCTGTCCCTTTCCAAAACCTCCACATGAGGCTCGAAGAAGAGGACTATTTTTCTTACCTGGGCTCCCAACTCCTTGGAATCTCCTGTGTGCTCAACCTTCAGTGTCTTGCTTATGAAATTAAGGGAGGCATCTGAAACCTCCGGCAGCTGCATTATTCTTGCTTCTATCCTAGAAGCACAGTTGGCTCAGTCCATGCCTTCCAGGTAAAACTCAATTCTGTTCATCTTCATGCCTCCATTTATTTGTGTCCTACATGGACCAGACCCTGGTCCAATATGTTCATTACATGCTCGTCATCCAGGGAATAGAAAACAATCTTTCCCTCTCTTCTGTACTTGACAAGTCCAGCCTGCTTAAGTACTCTTAGCTGATGGGATATGGCAGACTGATTCATCTCAAGAAGTACCGCAATGTCGCATACACACATTTCCGACTGGAACAAGGCGTGAAGGATCCGTATCCTTGTCCTGTCTCCAACAACCTTGAAAAAATCCGCAGAAAGGTCCAGAATATGGTTCTGGGGCATATTCCCTCTGACCTTGTCTACAGTCTCTTCATGTATCACCGTACAGTCGCAAACGGCTAAATTTTTCTCTGCACTCATAATCCTAACCCCTTTCATATGAATATCTGTTCATATGTTCAAGTATATTTTACTATCTTTTACGGTATTATGCAAGACCCTTTTGAGCAAAAAAACCGCCTCCATTGGAGACGGTCCTTGTTCAAAGCTATTAAATTATTCTGCTGATTCTTCCATGGGTAACTCAAGTGCTGGCTCTGGCATTTCAACATAAACCTCAATCATTCTAAGCTGCTGGTTCCACTCTATGTCATAGCCGTGATTGTCAAGCTCTCTAATGTGCATCAATTCCTCTGAAGGCTCCATTTGGAGACCGAATATCTCAACTGCATCCTTAACGCTCATGTATGAAAGTCCTTCTTGAGTCAAGGTTATCTCAACCTCACCCTCTATAACCTCAGTCTCTGTGATTATCATATACATGTCCTGGTCAACATCCAGCATGGCTGCAAGATTTCTTCCGCCTTCTGGAAGTCCCATGCTTCCAATCAATAGATTGGTAAGGTCATCTTGAGTGTAGACCTTGACTGACTCAGGTAGTTCAAGAGTATATTCGTCAAGTCTCTCTGTGCTTGAAACCATTTCCACCATGATATTTCCCATTGGACTTGTGATGTAAAGTTCGGCTTCTTCGTCATATGCCTCATCGGTTATTGTGGTAACCTGATTGTAGTAGCTTCCCTTTATGGCTTCCCTTGCTGTTTCCAGCATAGGTGCGAATACTTCCTCATACATTGCAAGTGCTTCCTGGATTTCCTCTTCAGTCAGCTCAAACTCCATTTCCTGACCTGAAAGCTCCATAAGCTCTGCTGAATTCTCCATTGAGAAGACCATGTACGCATCAAACAGATCTATCATTTGATCAGAATCCATATTCAGTGTATAGGTATCGCCTTCCTTGGTTATGTCAAACTCAAAGTCAAGGTCCATGTCCTCCACAAACTCAAGAATATCCATCAGATACTGACTGCTAACCTCGGGGACACCTTCTCCACCCTGAAGCATAACATATTCCTCTTCAATCTGGACCATGTCTCCCATTTCCATCTTTTCTGCAAGTAACTTAATGATTTCCGTATTCAGATAAATGTCTGAACCCACTGTCATCATATGTATTACTGGAATCTGAAGCTCAGGATCCTCCGTTGCAATCGTCATTTCCATGGATGCGGACATGTCTTCCATGTTTCCAAAGGATTTTATGTTCACATCAAATACCATTGGATCCTCTTCTGGAAGTGTTACGGTTATCTTCATGTCAGATGTGCCTTCCATTGCTGTCCATTCTTCATACATGGCCTTCAGATCTTCCCAGTATTCTCCTGCAGGAGTTGCTGGAGCAGCTGATGCCACCGTTGTTGAAAACATTGCCAATACAAGAACCAATGCCACTAATACTCTCTTCATATAAACCTCTCCCTTTTCTTGGTTTCCTTTATGACCCATTCCACTTCAATGGTGGAAGCTATCGCCATCCTATATTCGTTTTTATTTTAACATATTTTATTGTAATAATGTGACAATTTTTGATTTTTGTGTAATTTTAACCGTTTTGTAACCAAATAGGGAACCAACTAATATCTAACAACGAATAACGAACAATTATCCCTGGTTAGGATTTGGGGTCATAGATTCCTCGACAAGCTCGGAATGACAAACTTATAGTTACCTTCAGTTGTGCGAAGTATCCTCGTACCTGCTATTCTCTTGTCACCATTCGAATAAACTCTATAATTCTTAGCTTTTAGCTCTTGGATATTACCTATATTCTCATTATCCACTTAACAATCATTATGTTCTTTATTCTTTGTTCTTTGTTCATTGTTCTTTGTTCATTGTTCTTTGTTCATTGTTCACTGCATCTACCTCTGTCCATAGGTCCTGAACTTGTCTCTCATCCTCACCATTTCACCCCGGTCAATTATAACCGGCTCGCCCATGGATTTGGTCCTGTGGTAAAGCTCACAGCAAAACTCAATGTCCTCGGCTATCTTGAAGGCCTGTTCAACCGTTGTAGCCCCTGCCAGCATCCCATGGTTTGCAAGGAGTACGGCCTTTCTGTTCTCCATGGCCCTGTAGGCATTCTCTGCCAGCTCCCGTGTACCAAAGGTTGCATACTCTGCACACCTGACATCATCACCTGCCACTGCAACCATATAGTGGACCGGTGGCAGATCCCAGTTCATGCATGAGATTGTTGTGGCATATATTGAATGGGTATGGACAAGCGCAGATATATCCTCCCTACCCAGATAGAATATCGTATGGAGCTCATATTCCGATGAGGGTTTTCTGTCGCCATCAATTATGTCTCCTTTCAGGTTCATTACCACAACATCATTTGCCCTTGTCTCCATATAGTCAAGACCTGACGGACTTATGACCATAAGACCGGACTCCCTGTGATAGATGCTTATGTTCCCCCCAGTTCCCGTGGTGAGTTTATTCTCCAGCATCCTTCTTCCGTATTCAACGACCTTTTCCCTAAGCTCTCCCAGCAGCATTTCATTACCTCCTCTACTCTCGTACATACATAGTAGCAATAGCGGAATAGTCTGTCAATTGCGGTTTTTCTGTAACCTGATTGTTACACACTGCAATTGTTTTTTTTATATAATAATAACAAGAAAGGGGCAATATCATGAACAATAAGATATATTATCTCCTGCTTCTGACGATTATCGCCGGGCTTGTCCTATCAGGTTGTGGAAGCTCGAATCAGGAGATGACGACAATGTCTGTGGAGGATTCAGTGGAAAGCTTCTTCCCATTTGACCAGACCTTGCTGGAATCGGATTATTCAAGGGGAAAAATTGAAAATTATTTACTTACCATAAATCCTGAGGTCAATGTCCATGAAAACCACTATGCAATTGGTGATTTGAATGGGGATGATATACCTGAAATAGCCATGTACATTGGAAGAAATCCCGAAAACATGGATGATCAGGGTTGGCTTCAGGTGTATACCTATGACTCAAACACATATGTGATGACAGATCAGGTTCCCATGAACTATGACAATACAAATTATATACTGAAGATCGGAAATATAGGTGAGGACACAAGCGGGATACTTCTCAGCAACCAGGTTGGTTCAAAAGCTGGTGTTACCTATGGCTATATACTTGAGAAAGGCAGTCTTAAGAGCGTACTGAACCCAAAAAAGGTCAATCTTTTCTCGGTGACCACTTCAAATGCCGTTGAAGATATTGATGGGGACGGGATTCTGGAATTCAGCATCCTTTCAATTGATCCTGAAACCAGTGCAGGTGAACCTTCTGAAGCTGATACCATAGAGCTATGGTACAAGTGGAATGGCAGGGACAGCGCAGATGTGGTTACCCTGGCTGAAGATTCCCCTGAAAGCACAATGACTATGGCTGCTCCAAGGGAGTCCCAGCCAATGAGGGATTCTGAGGATGAAATGGGTATAATGAGTCTTCCTGAGGAAGCACAAGCCGTTGAGCCTAAAAGCATTGAGCCCTCTCCGGGAACCACTGAACATATGGATTACCTGATGGAGACAAGGGATGATCATTCCACTATGGAGCTTACAGCCAAGCTAAAGGACCATATAGTTTCACTTCAGGTGAGCAAGAGCTACCGAAGCCTGGATATAGCAACCATGTTTTCCAAATATATGCAGGAGTACTCCTTTGATTCATTCTTTCAAAAGTACGGGCTTTCCCAGGAGCGTCTGAACGACCTGGAATATTTGCAAAGAGACAGGATCCTCCAGTCGGAGCCAGACCTTAAGGAAATGCTCATACGCAACAGAAGGCTTGGATATGTGCTGGTGGTTGAAAAGGGTAGGTATAATTACAAAGTCGACTACGAAATGTTTATAGATGAATTTGGTGGCAACATGACAAACGAGTTCAGAAAATACCTGCAGATCATGTCCAGGGAAACCTCCCTTTCCCACAGGGAGGATGGGGTCCTGAGGATTTCAAAAGAGGAGCTTGCTTCAAGGATTATTGAGATAGAAGGCTTCAGACTTACATTCAGCTATTCTGAATTTCTGGATGAAACCCTTCTGCTGTACGAGGAGTACATGAGATCCATGCTCTTCCTGACCATGGATGGAAATGTGTTTAACCAGGAAACAGGAGTATTTATGGGAGATTCCAAGCAGGAGCTTCAGGATATCGTCAACAACCATCCTGATACCAACATGTCGGATGTCATCAACTTCATGCTTCAGAAAGTAAAGGAAAGCAATGGTGCAATCACTCCTTCAACCAGAGAGGAAATCTCATCAATGATACCTTAACAAAAGCTAATCCTGCCCCTAGGGGCAGGATTTTTAAGTCTAATATTCAATTGAAGCTTCCTGGTTTCTCCGTCCAACATAGTGCTCAAATAGCTTGGCAATAGTAGCTTCGTGATATGGTCTTACAAATATGCTGCCTATTCCAAAAAACAGAAGACCCAGCAGGTACCATCCTATGAAGGACAGGTCCAGAACAAAAATTTCTCCCTTCTCCCCATCGGTCATTCTTCTACTTATTTCTATTGCTTCTCCCAAAGGCATATCAGGATCTTCTGATAATATGTATGGAACCATTCTGTACTGATAGTATTTTATTATTCCTGGAATTATCAAAAGCAGTGTCCACAGGATAATGTATATATCCATAAGTAGTATTTTCCCAGCAAGGGGCATCCACTGGCCCTTCTTGAAGGTTGAAAAAAGGTTTCCGATGCTGACATCACCGTCAAAAGCCCTTAGGAAAAATCTCTTCTCCCCTACAATCAAGGCATTTCCTATGATTATTCCAATGATAATTGAAAATACAAGAAAGGCAGCGAAAATGCCAAGTGTGGTATTGAATACAAAGGGATTTCCCGGTCCAATTCCATCAGTGGAAAAGTTAAACAATTCATTTCCTGGTGAAAAATCTATGATATACTCCCTTTCTGGACTATATATGCCATTATTGAATTCATTCCTTAACTCGCTTCTTCCTGAACCTCCAGTTACAATTGCAACTATCAGGCAAACCACAAAGGCCTTCCAATAGTTTTTCCTTAGAAAATCCTTTGCCTGCTGCTTTAAACCCGCCCGTGACCACATTTTATCCACCTCCAGCTCAATCTTATCAATTTGTTAATCAAATGTCAATCAGAAGGGCCTGAATTCTCTTCAGGCCTTCAATCTATATCATATTGACAGGCTGGGAATCCCTTGATGGTTCCTTCAGTGATTCCTCCATTCTGTTCACTGCATTGAACTTGACATCGTCAAGCTTTTCCCTTGCGACTGACAGCATCAGCTTGATCCTGTTTTCCTGGTTTACCCTGGTTGCTCCAGGATCATAGTCGATCGGTACAATATTGGCCATTGGATGCAGCCTCTTTATATTTGCCACTATTCCCTTTCCAACTATGTGGTTTGGAAGACATCCAAAGGGTTGGGCAACAACTATGTTCTCATAACCCTTGGCCACCAGCTCCATCATTTCGGCAGGCAGTAGCCAACCTTCACCCATCTTGCACCCAAGTCCTATGACATCGTCAACCAATGTCTTGAGATGCTTGAAGGGTGATGGAGCTGTAAACCTGCTGTGTTTCTCTACCGCTTGGATCATTATGTTCTCAAGTCCCCCAAGGTAGCGGTTTACTCTGTCCATAATCAAGCCCTTCCAGAACCTGCCTCCATAGAGCTGGTGGTCAATAACTCCATTTTCAACTGTATACATGACAAATCCCATCAACCCCGGAACCATAACCTCACAGTCCTCCCTGTGGAGAAACTCCTCAAGCTGATTGTTTCCAAGACTGGAGAATTTCACGTATATTTCCCCTACAATGCCTACCTTGACCTTGCTCTTTTCCTCCCTATGGATTCTATCGAAGGAAATCACGATATCCTTCATCAGGGCCTTCATTTCCCTTTGCCTTATGGTTTTTCCAAACTGAAACTCATCTCCGAGCCTGTCAATCCACATATCCAGATTCCTTTTGCTATCTCCCTGGACCTTCTCATAGGGCCTAGTCTGATTGTAGAGAAGCATTAGCAGGTCCCCATATATCAGACTTGCCATTGATTGCTTAAGCATTGGAAAGGATACCTTGAAACCCCTGTTTTTCTCCATTCCTCCGGCATTGAGGGAAATTACAGGCACATGTCCGTACCCAGCCTTTATCAGTGCCTTCCGCAAGAGGTGAATGTAGTTTGATGCCCTACAGCCCCCACCTGTCTGGGTGATCAGGAGGGCCACCCTGTCCGTGTCATATTCACCTGAATTGAGGGCATCAATCATCTGGCCGATTACAAGAAGGGCCGGATAGCAGGTGTCATTGTGTACATTCCTGAGGCCCTGGTCAACCACGGATGACCCTGTATTCTTAAGGACAGTCATATTGTAGCCAAAATTCCTGAATACCTTCTCCAGAAGTGAGAAGTGTATAGGTGCCATGTCAGGACAAAGAATAGTGTAATCCTTCTTCATTTCCCTGGTGAATTCACTTCTACCAACTCTTGCGCCCATGTGCCTTCTCCTCCTTTTCCTTCTGCTCCAATGCTGACAGCAGGCTTCTTATCCTGATTCTCACAGCCCCCAGATTCGTGATTTCATCTATCTTAAGCTGGGTGTAGATTTTTCCCTTCTCCTCTAGTATTGCCTTTATCTCGTCTGATGTGATAGCATCCAGTCCACAGCCAAAGGATACCAGCTGGACCAACTCCATATCATCCTGACTGCCTATGTAGTCAGCTACAGAGTACATTCTGGAGTGGTAGGTCCATTGGTCCAGGACATCGACCGGGGTTCTGGATGCGAGGTTACTGATTGAATCCTCACTTAGCACAATCACTCCATACTCAGTGATGAGTTTGGATATGCCGTGGTTTGTCTCCGGGTCAACATGGTAGGGTCTTCCTGCCAGGACTATGATCCTTTTGCCCTCTTCCCTGGCCCTTTCAACAAACTCCTGACCCTTGGACTGAACCTTTTTCATGTATTGCCTATATTCCCTTATTCCCCTGTCAACTGCGAACCTAACCTCATTTAACCTGATATCCCTATGGGTCCTCTGCAATATTTCAAAGAGCTTTTTGGATAGGACCTTCCTATTCTTGAGTCCCATGTAGTCAAATATGAAATTGGTTCCTTCAAGTCTTTCAATATTTGCGGCCACTACCTCAGGGTAATATGCCACAACAGGGCAGTTGAAATGGTTGTCACCCATCTTTTCGTCAATGTTATAGGTCAGGCAGGGATAGAATATGGTATCGACACCCCTGTCTATCAGGTACTCTATGTGGCCGTGAACGAGCTTTGCCGGGAAGCATACGGTGTCCGATGGAATCGTGTGCTGACCCCTTATGAAAAGCTCCCTTGAAGAGAAGGGCGAACGGATGACCTCAAAATCCAGGAGGGTAAGGACAGTGTGCCAGAAGGGCAGCATCTCATACATGTTGAGGGCCATGGGGATACCTATGGATCCCCTTCGTCCCTTGATTGACTTGTACTCCCTAAGAAGTCCAAGCTTCTCTTCATACATGTCATACCCTTCTTCAGAATTCCTGTTCTTTAAGGGTCTGTCACATCTGTTTCCGCCAATGAACTTCCTGTTGTCCCCAAAGCTGTTTACCGTCAGGCTGCAGTTGTTCTCACAGAGTCCGCACATCACCACCCGAACCTGGTGATTGAACATTTGGAGCTGGTCCTCATCAAGGGTTGTGGTTTCATCATTTCCCATGTCCCTAGCGTAAAGGGCCGCTCCGTATGCACCCATAAGTCCCGCTATGTTGGGTCTGATGACCTTTTGGCCCAGCTCATCCTCAAATGCCTTGAGGACGGTGTCGTTATAGAAGGTTCCTCCCTGGACCACAATATTCTCGCCCAGGTCCCTGGCGCTGGAGGCCCTGATGACCTTGTATAGTGCATTCTTTATTACGCTTATGGAAAGTCCCGCTGCTATGTCAGATATGCTGGCCCCGTCCTTCTGTGCCTGCTTTACTGATGAATTCATGAAGACTGTGCATCTTGATCCCAGGTCCACAGGATCTGTGGAGTATATCCCAAGATTGGCAAACTCACCTATATCATAGCCAAGTGCTTCAGCAAAGGTCTGCAGAAATGAGCCACATCCCGATGAGCATGCCTCGTTTAGGAATATGCTGTCTATCACTCCCTCCCTTATCTTGAAGCACTTGATGTCCTGCCCGCCAATATCTATTATGAAATCCACATCCGACTTGTACTTCTTGGCAGCTGTATAATGGGCTATGGTTTCAACAACCCCATAATCCAAAGAAAATGCATTCTTGAGAAGGTCTTCTCCATAGCCTGTAACGGCTGATGACCTTATGTTTATGTGTGGATACTTCCTGTAAAAGTCCAACAAAAAATCCTTGATCAGTGGAACAGGATTCCCCTGATTGGACCTGTATATGCTGTGGAGGATCCTGTCATCACTGTCCATTATAACCGCCTTGATTGTTGTTGAACCCGCATCGATCCCCAGATATGCATCCCCCTTGTATGTAAATGGATCTGAGTAGGTCACCTGTTCCAGCTCATGTCGACTCCTAAAGACCATATACTCCTCTTCGTCCCTAAACAGCCTCTTCAGGCCACCATATGACCTTTTAACCTGACTATTATCCAGCCTTTGGACCAGGTCAGGGAGGTTTACAGGAGCTTCAAAATCACTCAAAGCCGCTCCCATGGCAACAAAGTACAATGAATTGTCAGGACAGATACCATTTACGCCCAGTGTTCTGTTGAAGGTCTCCCTCAATTGGGAAAAGAAGGTCAAGGGTCCACCAAGATAGACCACCTTGCCCTTGATGGGTCTTCCCTGTGCAAGGCCTCCAATGGTCTGATTGACAACAGCCTGAAATATGCTGGCCGACATGTCGCTTTTATTAGCCCCCTGGTTTAGGAGGGGTTGGATATCAGACTTGGCAAACACCCCACATCTTGAGGCTATTGTATATTGCTTTTCATGATCTTTTGACAGCTCATTCATTTCAGTAAGGCTTATTCCCATTAGGGTTGCCATCTGATCTATAAAGGCTCCCGTACCTCCGGCGCAGGAACCGTTCATCCTAACCTCAAGTCCATTGGACAGGAAAAGGATCTTGGCATCCTCTCCACCAAGCTCTATGACTACATCAGTTCCCTCAACCTCTCTCATCACAGCCAGTCTGGTTGCATACACCTCCTGTATGAAGGGTATTCCATGCTTTTCTGCAAGGCCCATCCCTGCGGAGCCTGATATGGAGAGATTTGCATCCTTTTCAATGGGGAACCTCTCCATTATTTCCTTGAGAAGAACCACTGTCTTCTCCCTAATTTGAGAAAAGTGCCGCTCATAGGAGTGAAAGACCAAGTTATCCTTCTCATCCAGCACGACACATTTCAAGGTTGTTGAACCGACATCCAAGCCAATTTTCATTATGATCACCTTAATTCTTCAGATTATGCCATCATTTTACTACATTTATCGATAAAAGTCTATCTGGGAAAATAAGTGGAAAGTTGAAGGTGGAAAGTGGAAAGCGAGATCCCTCCACTTTCGGTCGGGATGACAGCTAGAATGTCATCTCGAGCTTGTCGAGAGATCTTAAACCCTTAAGCAGGACCTGGGTAATCGTGAATTGAAAAACCAGGCTCTCGCCTGGTTTCTAAAACTATCCTCTCTGATAGTTTGGTGATTCCTTTGTAATTGTAATATGGTGCGGATGGTTTTCAACAAGAGAGGCTCCTGAAATCTTGATCATCTTGGCCTTCTCCTGAAGTTCTGGAATATCCTTTGCTCCAACATAGCCCATACCTGACTTCAATCCACCAACAAGCTGGTAGACCACATCTCCCAGCTTACCCTTGTAATGGACCCTTCCTTCAACTCCCTCAGGTACATACTTTTTGGTATCCTCCTGGAAGTATCTGTCCTTGCTTCCTGAATCCATGGCTCCCATGGAACCCATTCCCCTGTATTCCTTGTATCTTCTTCCTTCAAATAGAACCTCTTCTCCAGGGCTTTCCTCTGTTCCTGCAAACATGGATCCTGCCATAACAACATTGGCTCCAGCCGCAATTGCCTTTGTGATATCTCCGGAGTATTTTATTCCTCCATCTGCTATAACCGGAACCTCGTGTTCCGCAGCAGCCCTTGCACAGTTCATAACCGCTGTGATCTGGGGTACACCTATGCCTGTAACAACCCTGGTGGTACAGATTGAGCCTGGTCCGATTCCAACCTTGACAGCATCTGCTCCCGCCTTTATAAGGTCCAAGGTAGCCTCTGCAGTTGCAACATTCCCTGCAATAACCTGAAGGTCAGGGTAGTTGGTCTTAATCTTTGCAACAGCCTCAAGCACTCCCTTTGAATGACCATGGGCTGTATCAACGACAACCACATCAACCTTGCTCTTTACAAGGGCGGCAACCCTCTCCATCATATCAGCTGTAACTCCAACAGCCGCTCCAGCAAGGAGTCTGTCCTTCTCATCCCTTGCGGAATGTGGAAATTCAATGGACTTCTCTATGTCCTTGATTGTGATTAGGCCAGATAATTTATTATCCTCATCCACCAAGGGAAGCTTCTCAAACTTATGCTGCTTCATTATTTCAAGGGCCTCATCCATTGTTATGTCTATATGTGCAGTAACAAGATTTTCCTTAGTCATCACCTCATCAATTTTTCTAGTGATGTCCTTCTCGAACCTTATGTCCCTGTTTGTAAGTATGCCCACAAGGGTGTTGTCCTCTTCAACAATTGGAACACCGGAAATCCTGTATCTTTCCATAAGCTCCAGTGCATCGGAAACCGCATGGTCCTTTGACAGGGAAAAGGGGTCAGTGATTATACCGTGCTCGGATCTCTTCACCCTGTCCACTTCAAGTGCCTGCTTTTCTATGGACATGTTCTTGTGGATTATTCCGATTCCACCTTCCCTTGCTATCGCAATTGCCATTTTGGATTCAGTTACAGTATCCATCCCCGCTGTCATCAATGGAATGTTAAGCTTTATCTTTCTTGTAAGTTGTGTGCTCACATTGGTGTTTCTTGGCAGTACCTCTGATTTTCCCGGCAACAGAAGCACATCATCAAAGGTTAAACCCTCTCCAACAAATTCCAAATTAACTCCTCCTCGTATAATATGTTTAGAGCTACTTTTTAGTAGTCAAAACATATTATTATTTATTTTCTTACTTTCGTGTTAATTGAGATATCCCAATGCTAAAATAGAATTAGAATGATTAGCAAAGGAT
>Ga0224486_100377_pt1 | contig 15141 bp, 15 predicted proteins | sample TexhydDE_CT_test_FD_172013 | JGI IMG/M metagenome (GOLD analysis project Ga0224486, IMG submission 172013) | Fracking water microbial communities from deep shales in Oklahoma, United States - hydraulically fractured wells DE_CT_test ...
AAACTCTCACACTTTGCAAAATACCTTTAGGACCCACTACTATAACTGTCTCCTTTGCAGCAAATTCTCCTGGCTGCATCAAATCTCTTATTGGTGTTAAGGTATATCCTTTGCCAAATAAAGCTTCGATGTGTTCCTGGCTTAAATGAACATGCCTTCCAGATACATTTATTGGCACTTCTATTTTTTTTGTATCTTTAATCCTCTCTATTTCTTCGTACTCTTTGATCTTCTTCAATATCACTTGTGCCATTTCTTCAATATTGAGACAGTTCATCGTCTCACCTCATTCTAAATTCGTCATAATGGATACATCGAGTACGTGGTTCACCTTTTTTACGTGGACATGCAGGATCTTTACACAAATTACATGTATATTCCTTTTCTTTTTCATTATCATTGTCTCCCTCTACTCTCTCTGCTTCTTCTACTATCTCTTCAGTTTCTTCTTTGTTCTCACTTTTCGTTTCTTCTTCGATTTTCTCTTCTACCACTTCTTCTGCTAACTCTTCTATTTTTTCTTCTTCTTTTTCGACTACCTCTATTTCCGGTTCAGAATTCTCTCCTCCCCTCTGTTCTTTTTCTTTGATAACTGGCATCCATGAACCTGTCTTTTTTTCTCCTTCAACAATAATTCCTAATTGTCTATCAGGCCGAGGTATTACATGAACTGCATAAACTTTGCCTACCTTTAAAGCCGCTGCTTTACCTGCTTCTACTGCGGCTTTCACTGCCCCCACATCCCCTTTTATCTTTACTGTTGTAAGTCCACTGCCTTTAGCCAATTCATATCCCACTAATCTTACATTTGCTGCTTTAACTGCTGCATCAGCAGCTTCAATTGCTGGAACAAGCCCTACTGTTTCTATTAATCCCAATGCTTCACTCATACCCTTTGCACCTCACTTTCTTTCTTAAATAAAAACTAATGGCAGATTTTTGGCTAATCTTGCTGCATTTATTCCTATATTCCTATATAAATCTGGATCATATTTCTCTCCCCTTACTCTTTGAATAGGAAAGTTAAAAGGCAAGCGTTTTTGTAGTAATGCACATTCTCCAGTTTTTAAAACTCCAATTCCAATTCCTAGATTAGAATTGCGAGAAGCATTTTGGGCTAAAACTTCTACTGACTCTTCACTTACTTCTACTTGGTGAATTTCAAAAGGAACCCCTTCTTCTTCTAATCCTTCACAAATTTTGTTCAGAAATATTTTTGTTCCTTCCACTGAATCACAGTATATAAATACTGCAGGCCTGCTTATTTCATGCTCCCTCATTTTCTTTTACACCTCGACAATACCAACCCCGTTGCTACTGCATTACGAGGTCCTTCAGTACCTCTTATATTGCCTCTTCCTGCAACCACACCATAACCTGCTAACGTGTCTGAAATCATCTCTGGAACCTCAAAATCTAATGCTGAACCTCCTACCATTACCACAAAGTCTATTAGTCGAATATTACCTGCAGGAGCCACTTTTGAAAGAGCCCGTAATGCATTAGTGACAAATACCTTTCTTTTTGCATTTCGACGAACAGCCACTACCTTTTCCATACTCAACTGGGGTGGCAATGGTAATAATTCACCCTCTTTTAACAAACATACTCTCGCAAATGTTTTTGGATCTAGCGGCTCTTCAAAAAACCTTACCGTTCCATCTTCTAAACGAATAGAAAATAAACTTTCCACCTTGCAGACTGGGTATTTCTTTATGTCCTCTACTAGATATTTATCTTCTATTCCCAGTTCTGTCCCTATAAGCATGTTAACCATCTCTCCTGCACCTGCTAAATGTACACTCCTAACTTCTCCATTTTTGGTCATCAAAGCAGCATCAGTTGAGCCGCCACCCAAATCAAGTATTGCCACAGGTAGTTCGGTTCCTGGTGTTGTAAGCGCACCAAGCACAGCCATATTTGCTTCAATACCTGCTATTTCTACAGGAATGCCTATCTCCTGTTCTATCTTCTGAGCCACTTTTTCCATTGGTAGTTTTGAACTCTTTACCATTGCAGCAAGAGCTACTGCATCCTCTGATGAGAACTCTTCTGCAATTCCACCTCTCACCTTTTGTTGCACAAGAGTATCTACAGCCAAAATATCCTGAATCCTAATATTAGAGCTTTCTTGTCCTGTTACATCTGCCATAGTCTCTTTTATTCTTGCAATTAAGCCACCTACATTAGTGCCTGGAGTCCCTTCTGCATCTACGAGCGGCCACATGCCTTCTACTGCACTCATAATCGCTTCTGCGCCTTCTTCAATATCTACCGTGAGAGTTCTATTTTCTCCTTTTATTATAAGGGTACCTGCTGGTATTTTTCTTTCTTGCACTTCCCCCTTTGGCGTCTTTATAACTACTGCTGACCTATTTCCTATTAATGCTCTTGCCACTGGTACAATGTTTTTAGTTTCTTCGGATGTCAAATTAAAAACAGAAGCTATTCCATATGGATTTGAAAGAGTTTTAATTGTGTATCCCGGTTCTGCTACCTCTATGCATGCCAACATTCCTAGTGGAACTTTCTCTATCTGTTTTACCTCGTCAACGATTGGAATTTTTCTCTCAAGTCTATTCGCAATCAAAACTCCATCATCTTTTTGTACAATTGCTCCTCTTACCTCTACTCCTTTTGATAAAGCCCTATTTATCATCTTTGCAGCATCTTCATAATCAACATTTTTAGGAATCACTACAATTACTTCTTCCCCGGGGCTACATTTTTCTAATTCAAAGATGGGGATAGTAACACCTACCCCCATCCCTACTCCCCCCGGAGTTGCAGGATTGTGACCTATCATTGTAGACTCTGTTATTATTGTTTCGGTAATAGCCTCCATTGCAATATCCGAAATAACAGGTGTGGCTTCATTTATTCTTAACAACTCTACATCCTTAAGAATTAGATTTGCTTTTCTTACTGCATCTTCCAAGGCATGCCTAACACCTTCGACATTTTGAGGTGTTCCTTTAATACCTGTTGTACTTGAAATACCACTTGCTAAAAACCTTACTTCATCCCCATCTAATTTTGCCAATGCAACTTCAGTAGTGTTGTTGCCTATGTCTACACCCGCAATGATCATATTTCCTTCCTCCAACATTATATTGTTTGGTGTTTAGTTATTTATTCCATGCCTTTTAGTCTTCTACGTCTCTCATACACCTCTGCAGCTTCTCTTACAAAAGCTGCACATATTTTAGCACCATATACATTCTCCAATTCATCAGCTATAGCCAACAACTCCTCTTTTGTCGACCTGTAAGGTCTCAAAGCATTATAGATTTCAAGTATTCTTTGATCAGGTACTTTTGTTAATTCGGCAGCTCGCCTGAAGTTATTTGCTAACTGTTTTCTCCCTACTGCTTCTGCTATTTCCGCTTGAGCTAGCAAAGTCTCTGCTGAGATCTTAAGATCATCCGGTGTTATTTTACCTTCCATTACAGCTTGAAGTGTTATTTCATTAATTGTTTTTCCTGTTACACTTTTTGCCAGCTCAGGTCTCTTCTTACCCAACGGATAATCCTTCTTGGGATCTAACTTCATTGCAGAAGAACTTCCAGTTTCCTGCTGACTTTGTGCCACTTTACCACTTGTTAAATTAGCTAATACTTCGCGGACTATTGTTTCAAGAGCCTTTTCGTCTATCACTTTTCATTTCCCTCCTTTTCTCGCGAAAGACACCTTCAATTCTATTGGTTTGGCCCCTGGTTGCACATACTTAGCTTCGAAGTTGTGCATTACTGCGGCTTTTGCTTGGAACTTTGGTCTTGCCATTTGGTCATTTACTACTGGAACCGGTGTAGGGGATTCGCCTTTTGCATACAGTGCAGCATTTCTTCCTATTGCCCTATATGTTTCTAAAGTTAAAACTGGAGCTTGTGGAAAAAGCTCAAGATTATTTAATGGCTGCAGGTCTTTCTGGTGAATAACTGTGGTACCTCGAGATTGAATACCAATTCCAATTCCTGACCCTGAAAGTTTTGCAGCTGTATGGCCAATGAATGCCACATCAGCCGTATGTTTTACTCTTATTACTCTTGCTTTCAATCCCTCCTCTGTAATTCCAGCTATTATTTCACGCAGAATGTTTCCAAGGGGTATTCCTATAATATTTCGTGTAAATTTTATATAAAAAGCGGGCGAGATTCCTATTACAACTTCGTCTGCGTTTATACCTTTTTTAGCTTCTCCTATTTCTTCAATTATCATTTCCCACTCCTGATTTACATCTTCTGACAATTGTGGAGTAGCACTTGGAGTTTCCATATTTTTCAATTTTTCCAAAACTTCCTTTACGACCTGCTCAATTAGAGCTTCTGTTTTAATCATTTTTATTCCATCCCCCTTTATTATTGGTCTTCAGGCCAAATCCTCAGGCTTGAGCGCTTGTGGTATATTCTTGATTTCCTCCCATCTCTCCTTGGAAAGCCTATAGCCTGTACCTGGGCCTCTATAGTCATTTGGATTGTTTACGGCAGAATCTATATTGAAATCCTTATCCAAAACAGCTGACGTCTGCAAATAATCTCCTGCTATCCTCTGTTTAAGCATGTTTAATACATTTTCTGCTACATCTGTAAATCCACTTTCCGCCAATGCTTTTACAACATCAAGACCTGTTAATCCTTTCTCCATAAGCTCTGTTGCAGCTTTAAGATCTGCATTGACATCTCTTGATGGCATATCTTTTGAACCATGTGCATATGTTGCTGCTTCTACTTCTTCGTCTGTTATAGGTGGCAGATTTAACTTCTTAAATACTGCTTGCAACGCTCTTGCTGCCTTGTTCCTTACTGCAAGAACCTCATCTTCTGTTACAGGTCTTACACCGCCATCTACCATCAGGTCTCTTTGGATCATTAGATAATCATCCATGTCTTCTATATCAAAGTTAGAACCTGCAAACATGTTGTCAACATTTGGTACTGCACTGTATCCGGAGAAAATAAGATCAGTACCCGGTAGCATCTGAGGTAACAGTCTCGCTGTTCTTCTAAATTCAGAATGGGAGAATGTCTGATCATTCCCGGATGCAACTTCCAAATCTAACATCATTGTGATGAGATTTTCTGCCGCAACTGCCCTAATACCACCTGGTACAGCACCTGGCACACCAATGCAGCTGATAGAACCATTTTGCAATCCTTGAACTCCTGCACCTTTTGTAATCATAACGCAGCGTGCCTCAAGGTAGAGCATTGACTTGCCTTCTGCAAATCCCATCTGGCACTCAGAACCTGTTCCTGAAGTGAATCTCATCTTTAGACCTCTTGAAGCATAAGCAGATGCAAGAAACGCCTTTGACCATGGAGTATCATCGCCATCTACGAATACCTGCTCCGTACCATACACAGAAACGGTTTCCGCATAGGAAGTAAAGCCTCTCATACCAATGGTTAACTCAAATGATTCCTCTAATGCATCTTGTGTTAGCACTCCACCACGTCCCGTTTGAGAACCAACTAGTAATGCTAAAGCATTAAAAGGGGCATACCTTGTTATTCCTACCGTCGTTTCTAGCTCATCAAATCCGCGTAATGCTGCTTCTGCTGCATCTGCTGCAAGAAGTACTGGATTATCACGTAAATTTGTGACATGTGCCTGGTTACCTGGTCTCTTCCTTGCTCTCATCTTTTGCATAGCCATCATAATTTCAACAATATTTAAATGGTTAACTATTTCTACTATTTTTGCAGGTGTTAAGCCTGACACAATTTTTACTATTTCTTCTCTCGGAACATTTATATCTACCAACATTCTTGCAATTTCTAGGCTATCCATCCCCATAGCCTTTTCAGCCATTTCTATGTTGATTGCATAATCTGCGATAAATTGCTCAACCATATCAAATTCTTCGCGTCTTTTACCATCCATTTCAACAATTTTACCATTTTCTATTTTAATGCTTGGTTTGGGATCATTAGGGCTATTTGTAGCAATCAAGCCTACTTCCGGCCATTCTGCTACAATACCATCTTGATTCACAGGTCTTTTTGCTAACACTTCAAATCGCTTGGACCTCATTCTCACTCCCTCTTTTCTTTCAAATTTGCTTTGTATTTTCTAAATAAGGATAAAAACATTCTGCTTGGAAAAGAATTAAATATAGGGTTCTCCACTAACAGACTTTGGTACCTCTCCAAGTGTGCTCAGCAATTTCAACCCTACTTCTCTTGCAGCAATAATAGCCTGTCTTACTGCGCCTGAATCTCCTGAAATGAATAATATTGCCTCATTAGTCAGGCTAGTACCTTTCGCAGGGCTCGCATAACCAATGATCTCTACCTCAGCTGCTTTTACTGCAGTATCACAACATACTACACCAATTGCAGCTGGTGCTCCTACAATCAATCCAAATGCCTTTCCTAACGGAGCTCCAAATGCTTTTTGTAATGCATAGCTTGCTCTTGCAGTGTATTGGAATTCCAAATGTCCTGCATCATTTGCGTATACATCGCCAAATGTACGGTTAAGCTCTTTCAGCGCAACTTCTACTGCTCTTCGTGCATCCGAAACTTCTTCTGCTCCAAAGATTATAAGAGATCCATGACCTGCGCCACCCTTTGTATCTCTTGGCAACTCAATAGCGACTACTTCTGTATTAGTAGCCTTTACTGCTTCATCTGCTGCCATTATCTGTGGCCCTGCTCCCGTACGACCACCAATTATCCCTATCGAGCGATATTTAGGATCAATCCCCATTTTCTCATGCAAAGAGGCATCTACATTTGCAATTACCAACCCAATTGTATCACCTATTGCAGTTCCCACAAATTCGGTTAAACCTGGATTTGTAATTGCCGGTCCACCTACACTTTTGCTCTCTTCTCCTTGAGTTTTGCTTACTTTTGTTACTACATCTTCCACTATCTTTCTGATTACCTGTTCATCCATCTTTCCTTAATGCCTCCTTTCACTTACTCAGTTTTTTACTATTCAGCCTTAGGAAGAATTTTCTCAACATCTGCATGCGGTCTTGGAATTACATGCACAGATATAACTTCCCCTACTTTCCTCGCTGCTGCAGCTCCTGCATCAGTAGCAGCTTTTGTTGCACCTACATCTCCTCTTACCATGACTGTTACTAAACCTGACCCTATCTTTTCATAACCGATTAATTTTACATTTGCAGCTTTTACCATTGCATCTGCCGCCTCAATTGCTGCTACCAAACCTCTCGTTTCTATCATTCCTAATGCTTCGCCTGTCATTAAAAGACACCTCCATAATAGTTTGTTTTTTATATTACCTTTTTCTTGACTTAATAATTCGCTCTAATAACAGAATTACCTCTTGATAAGAATGACATATATCCTGCAACAAATTGACGAATCAATTTTATGAAAAAAATTACTAATTAAGTATTATAACTTAGTATAGAATCTTTTTGACTTCTAACTGTCCTTTTTTGACGTTTTACCAGAATGAGTTCTCTATATTCTATATAATAGAATCTATACAAAGTAAATTAAAATTGACCCATTTTCAACGGTTTTAAATTGACCCACCCTGCGTTTTTTAATTTAAGCCCTACCATTTGGACTACCGTAATAAAGACCAGTCTTTAACCTATCCTTTAAAAACGATAGCTGTTACCCCTTATGTTGATTATATGAGCATGGTGCAGCAATCTGTCCAATACCGCAGTTGCAAGAACCGGATCCCCCATTAGTTCACCCCATTCCCCAAATCCTTTGTTGCTTGTAAGTATAAGGAGGTAAAGGTTTTAAGTTTTCCCTTTTTAGTCTGTCAATTGGTCTTTCTCCTGTAGTACCATGTACTCTTCTGTTTTTCTTATCACACCACTCTACTGCCCGACGATTTAAGTCACCATAATCTAACAAAGTCTATTCCGCTTTCTACTTTGCCTTTTGTCTATGGGCGTCTAGCTTTGCAAACTTTGGGTATAAATCCTAAAGTTGCCGCAAGGTCCTCAAATATGAGGGCTTCTTGTTTGCATCTGTACTATGATTACAGTTTTCATTCTGTCAATAAGTAAAACGTCAGTTACTCCACCAAAATATTCAGAACCATGAATAAGGTAGCAATTGAAAGTGTGATTGCATCACCCTAGTTACAACTTGAGCCTGTATCTTTGTTTTATTACAGCATACAGTCTATAGTTCTAAGTTGTTTTTGTTAGTTCTTTCTCCAGTGTAATCTTCTTTAAATTATTTGTTTATTTTTATTATTCTTGTAAATAATTTTACAGTTAAATATGCCCATACTAACGTATTCATAAATAGTATCATTGTAAGGGTCAAGTTCTAAATCTCTTTTAAGATAAGGTTTTCTTTTAGGAATTCTCTCTGATCTGAGATACTCTCTTATTGTATCTCTCGAGAATGCCCTGTCCCTCGTGAAGATGTAAGAATGTCTTTACCTTCTGCTTTGAGTTTATGTATCATGATAATAGACCCACTCTCTCTCATTTTTATCTCCCTCTAATCCTCTGGAATGCAATTTAGATCAGAGAAATATTTCAACAGGGGGGTAGGTCAACTCCTTCTCGTTAGTTCTTGGTCAATTATATATCGTTAGTGACATATAAAATTGCATCACTACTAAAAATTTTTAATTTTATAACTCCTATTTAAATAATTTTCCTTGACTATTAACCAGTTGTCCTTGCCTTACTTTAGTAAAAAATCACATTAAAATATAAAAAAATCCCCTTGTAATAAGGGACATGATGTTTATCGTAAAATAAAAATGGACGAAGTTGCAAAGAAAAATTCCCACTTTTGCAACTCAAAAATCCTCAGATTTGCAAAGGGTCATTGCAGGCACCCATAAAAACCTTTATCCTTGTAGTTAGGGAAACTTAACTGCAAGGGAGGAATGGAGGATGCTCACAATGACCCAAATAGATGATATCAGAAATGCGTTCTTTTTTAAAGGGTTAAATATCAGTGAAATAGCAAGGAAATTTAAAGTTGACCGTAAAACAGTGCGCAAATATGTTTACCAGGAAGACTGGAATGCCCCAACTAACACCAAAGCAAAAAAGGTATTTCCAAAACTTGAGCCTTTCAAAGAAGATATAGATCAATGGCTTGAAGAAGACAAAAAAGCACGAAGAAAACAAAGGCATACTGCCAAACAGGTTTATGATAGGCTGTGCGAAAAATATGGAGATGAGTTTTTCTTATCGCACTGTAGCAGGATGTGTGGCTATGAAGAAAAAAGAGCTGTATCAAAACAACTCATGTCGTCTACCATTAGAACATATACTAGGAAAGGCTCAGGTAGATGTTGTTGAAGCTGACTTTTATGAGAATCGAGTACTGGTAGTACTGGTCAAGATAACCCCCTATGAGGTTATACCACTTGATGAGCATTACAGAGAAATTGTGCGTCACCAGCGGTTTTACGGTTAAACATTCAAGAGAGTATGAATTGGCTGCCATATCTCAGTCAACTTTCACGCTGTCCTGGTGCTCTCAAATATTCAGGAATATACGGTATGCTGCCACCCTGTGTTCAGGAGTATCTGGACGATTGCAGCAAAAAAAGAACAAGGTAAAGTTCTTAAAGTTTTAACTGAACTCAGTCTAAAAAGCAATTTTGAGAAGGCAGCACAAGCTATAGCCGAGGCTTTAACTTATGGAGTAAAGGATTTAGGCAGCCTTGTAGCAATTCACAACAGTATAACAAATATAACACCCCACTTAAAACCATTAGAAATACCAAAAGAGGTTCCCAAATTAACAGAATTTCATGTAAAAGATTATGACAGAGCTTTTTTGAAAGGTGATGTGGATACATGTTTAAGGAGCAAATAGCTTTCTACTGCAAGACATTAAAGCTCAGCCACAATATGGTAGAAAACTGCAATAAGATAGAGGCAGAAAGTCATGAAGAGTATTTGCTTAAGCTGCTGAAATTAGAAGTAGAGCACAGGGAAATAAGTAGGAAGAACAGGCTTTTGAAGAATGCAGGTTTTTATACACTCAAGACATTTGAGGGTTATATATTTGACGAGATAAAATTTCCACAGGAACTTACTCTGAAAGACTTAAAGGATTGCAAATTTGTTGAAGAAAAGAAAAACTTGATTTTCTATGGCAATGTGGGTACGGGGAAAACGCATCTTGCTACTGCTATAGGTGTGGAGGCCTGTAAGAAGGGCTACAACGTAAAGTTTTTCCGTACAGCAGCACTAGTAAATAGGCTGGTAGAAGCAAGGAAAGGGGTGAACTTTCTGGCTTTTTAAAACAGCTTTCCAAAGCGGACCTTTTAATATGCGATGAATGGGGTTATGTTCCTGTAGACCAAGAAGGAGCACAACTGCTTTTTCAAGTAATTTCGGACTGTTATGAACAGAAAAGCATAATAATTACTACCAACCTGGAATTCAGCCGATGGGTGAATATCTTCTATGATGAGCAGATGACCGTAGCAATAATAGACCGGTTAATACATCACTGTTATTTGTTAATCTTTAATGGACAAAGCTATCGTATGAAACAATCATTAATGAAACAGTTAAGCTAATAAAAAATTTCCCACGGGTGCCTGGGGAAAAATCTTTGCAAAAATGGGGAATTACCTCTTACAAAAAACAGACATGAGAAAAACCGTTAAAAAACATTTTAGTTTCATTATTAAAAAATTGTTAATATTGATGGAATAAAGTTAATTTAATATGGTCAGTTAAAACAAAGTCTTAATTGCTATGAATAGTAAAATAATACCACTTATCAGTGTCCCAAACTGACCAAGTGTAAAAGAGCCTACTTGGATTTCCGCAACTCTTTTCCCTAATTTTACACCTACCCAAATAGAAACAAAACTTCCAATTGATGTAGTTAATGATATAGCAAAAGGAGAAAAACCTAAAATGCCTGCACCTAAGCCATTGGTAAGAGCATTTGCTGAAAGAGCTATTCCTAAAAGAATTGCTTCAAACAAACTGATTTCTCCTGATTTATCTAAATCTGCAATTTCGGGATTTTCTAAGATATTTTTTATGGAATTATATTTTGACTGTCTTACCTTTTTGTTAACTGACTTGCGAGGTACAGCTAGTAAAATAATTCTAAAGCCAATTATAAATATCAAAAAAGCCCCTACAAAGATAGAAAGTGAGCCAAACAATACTGAATTTAACCATTTGCCAATGATAATTCCAGATATACTGAACAAAAAAGCTATTATTGCGATAATAGCATTGGAGAAAAAACTTATTCGTATATTTCGTATGCCATAAGAAAGGCCTATGCCAAAGTTGTCTATGCTTGCTGATATTGCAAAGCCTAAAATAATTAGCCATTTCATATTTTATACATTCCTTTTTATCAAATTAATTTAAAAAATGGCACTGTTGACTGATATTAATGATTATTTTTAACATATTCTTGATTTTTATTTTGCTGAAGTTATAAATTTTAAGAAATTTCTTTAAATCTTTCTAATATATAGCTCAAGAAATTAGTTCTAATAAGACTTCATACACAATTTAATTGTAGTTTTATAATTTGGGGTAGAAAACTAAAACCTTCGTTGCAACATAACTTTGCAATTTTTCATGTTGAATGCATACAGTAGACTTACTATAACTATAATAAAAATAAGAAGAACTCTTTAACTTATAAAGATTTTGGGACTTTAAAAGAATTTAATTCTCTAAACTCAGTAGGAGAAATTCCTACAACCTTTTTAAATACTTTACTGAAATAATTAGCATCTCGATAGCCAACTTTTTTTGCAATTTCCGAAATTGTTAATGAAGGATTAACTAGATAATTTTTTGCCGCCTCAATCCTTGTTCTTGTAAGATATTCAGCAAAGGTACATCCAACCTCCTTTTTAAAAAGTCTACTGAAATATTCAGGATTAAGATAAATTGCTTGAGAAAGTTCTTTTAACCTTATTTCTTTTTCAAAATTCTCATTTATATATTTAACTACTCGTTCAATTATATTATTCTCATTACTTCTGGCAACAGCAAAAATATCACCAATTTCTTCTAAAAATGAGGTAGCCCATAAAGTAATACCCTTGTAATTTTGAACCCTCATAAGCTTTTGCAAATGGCTAAAACAAAATTGAAATATCCTGCCTTCTTCACCAGCTGGTATTCCTACTTCCCTTATTGTTTTGACTATTCTCATCATTATTTCTATAAGATTTATTTGACATTCCAATAAATTGTTTTTTGTTGTTGTAAGAATTTCCCCTACAACTTCCTTCAAAAGTTGTAGAGCTTTTCCATTATCCCCTAGTTCCAAAAATTTTATCATTTCTTCTTGTTTCCTTTTGGTACGTAAAGAAAGAGAACGAGACTTTAGCAATACTTCTATATCTTCCTTTCTAATTATACTTCCTTCCCCCAAAAAAAATTTCCCTAACTTTACCATTTCATCTGTTTCTTCAAATAACTCCTTTAAATTATTAAATTCTCCTACATCACTTATCCCAACCGTAGTGATAATCCCTGTGTTTAGTTCCACTTCTTCTTTCAATTTAATTGCTAGCTCATATCTATTGTATTTATTACCATTAAATCCAATAACTATTTTTTCTCCTAAAGCAAGGACAAAAATGTCTGAATGTTCTCTTGTAATTTTTTCAATTGCATGATATACAGCATATTTATTGTGTATTATTTCTTTGCTTTGAGTTTCATTTTCTGGAACAATTATTAATATAGAATTGGGGAGTGATTGTATTCCTAAATATTTTATTTCCATATCAGCTATTTCTTCTTCAAAAACACACCCCAGAATTTTTCCTGCGAATATTCCTGTTTTTATAATTTTACCCATATCTTGCATAATATTCCTTATCTTCTCTTCTTTTTCTTTATTTAACTTTTCATTCTCAAAGATTTCTATCACTCTTCGTGCAACCCTCTTAACCTCTTCTGGAGTTACAGGTTTTAAAAGATATTCAATAATCCCCAATTTTAAAGCTTCTCTAAGATATGCAAATTCATCATAAGCCGTTATTATTATTAATTTCACATCCGGTAGAAAAGTTATTATCTCCTTTGCAGCTGCTATTCCGTCAATGCCTGGCATTTTAACATCCATAAAGATTATATCAGGTTGAAATTCTTTAGCTTTATTAATTGCATCATTTCCATTTTTGGCATCACATATTACTTCAATTGGCAAATCTGCTTCATTAATAATCATAGAAAGTACTTCTCTTTCTAAAGGCTCATCGTCACAAATCATTACTTTGTATTTCATTATTTTCCACCCCTTTCTTAATTATTGGTATTTTTAAAACAACTAGAGTGCCATTTCCTTTTTCGCTGGTTATTTCCAACCCGGATTCTTTTCCAAAGTACATTTTTAGTCGTCTATCAACATTTTGTAAGCCCAATCCTGTTAAATGTCCTTTTCCCTCTTCAATGTTACCTTTAATTACTTCAAGCATTTTCTTGTCTATCCCCACTCCATTGTCTCTTACTTCGATGAATATTGTTTCATCCTTTTGATAAGCTCTTATAGTAATTATTCCCCCTTCTTCTTTCTCTTCCAAACCGTGAATTATAGCATTTTCTACTATGGGTTGTAAAGTCATGATTGGAAGAAGTATGTTTTCGATTTCAGTTGGAACATCAATTTGCGATTTTATATGGTCTCCATATCTTATTTCTTGAATGTGAAGGTAATGTTTTAAACATGAAATCTCTTCTTTTAAAGAAACAAGTTGATCTGGATTCCTGAGTGAATACCTAAGAAGACTAGCAAGAGAATAGACAAGTTCTGCTGTTCTTGGTGCATTTTCCAAATAGGCTAATCGAGCAGCAGTATTTAGGGTATTGAATAAAAAATGAGGTTTTACTTGAGACTGAAGGGTTTTTAGCTCTAGGGTTTTAATAATATTTTCATATTCAGACCTTCGTTTGGTTTCCTCAAGAAGTTTTTCTTGCATAAGTTTATTAAGACCAAGTTCTATTAAGTAACTAGCAATAACCTGAAGCATATTCCCGGCTGCTATAAGATAATCTTGGGACACTACTTTTATTTTTGAAAATTTCTCAAGATATACATCAGGAGCTATGCCGAAATTCTTTGCCCGATCTGTTGCTCTTTTAACCATTTCTTCTGTAGGAGGAGATAAAAATACTTGTCCACATAATACATAACCCCAACACTTCCCATTTACTAATAGTGGAGCAGCCAAGTCAATTATCTCACAGTGGCAAGGTGAAATAGCTACCCCTCCTTTTTGTAAAGAAAGCATACCTAATTCTGCATCAGATCTAAAACATCCTTTTTTCCCATGCAAAGTATCTCTTACAAGCAAACAATGTTCTGTAAAATTAATGGGTTTTGTAATATTTTTGCCATCCGGTGTTGCAATGATGGCACCAAGTCCTGTAACATCCGAGAAATTTTGTAATATTTCTTCCATTTTCTTCACATCAATTACATCTTTTAACCTAACTTTTTCCATTTCTTTCATTTTCTCATCTCCAAATCAGAGATTATCTAAATTCACAACATTATTGATTTTATTAATGCTTTTTCTCTTATGCTAAGATAAATAATTTCACATTTGATTCTAGTGTAGAAACTCAATTTTAGAATCTGCTTTTTTGTCCTTTGACAAATTTATTTAGGTAAATTGTGGTAATTTGCATCTATGATAACAAAATCCAGTGTAAAGTCTGCCAAGAAAAGCTTATATTTTACCTTTATAATACGTTATTATCATTTATTTATTGGGCCAACATGGGCATACTTCCCCTTTGGATCTTTGGAATAGCTTTTTTAGCTCGCTCCAGCATGTATCTTGCAAAACGCTTAAAGTTCTGGGTCAATACCTTTAAGCCTACGTTTACTCTACATTTTACAAGCCCCCTATCTCAATATTTTGTAATTAGCTCAATCAAGCTTGAAAAATCTCATTTTTTCACTAAATTTGAGCTCTTTTTACCTTTTTCAAATAAAGCCTTTTTAAAACAACACAACACCTCCCTTAGGCAACTTATTTCACGGTTGCCTTTTATTAGCATATTTTTATGTTTTTTTACTTATTTATGTTTTTTTACTTAGCCCTCGGCTACCCTATCATGTCTCTCAGGGTCATGCCCTTAATTACATTCCTTCCTCCTGCCTTTGAGGGCTTTTGGGGAGCTTCTTACTCGTATTCAGGGTCTTGCCCTTATGG
>Ga0224486_100378_pt1 | contig 15086 bp, 16 predicted proteins | sample TexhydDE_CT_test_FD_172013 | JGI IMG/M metagenome (GOLD analysis project Ga0224486, IMG submission 172013) | Fracking water microbial communities from deep shales in Oklahoma, United States - hydraulically fractured wells DE_CT_test ...
ATAGATCCACTCCCTAGCATTTATTTCCCCCCGATTCTTTGTAGGATTAATCAGAGGGATAATTCGCCAGGGGGTGGGTCAATTCCTTTTCGTTGCTCCTGGGTCAATTATACACCGGCGGTGACACATTGGAAGAAATAATTATATTAGTGCGATTCCAGTAATTATTACATCAGTTTCAATTTTGTTGGGAATATTCAATGGATTAAGTTCAAGCTCTAATAAAGAACTTAATGATAGCATTTTAGATATTTTAGTGCATATAGGCTTGTTTGATAAAATCAACATTGGAAATTCACAACATAATTTATATTTCTATTTTTTGCAAGCCTGAAATAGCACATCTGTTTGTTGGCATAAAATTATCGCTTATGCCGGGCGCACATAAAAAAAGCGGCTTATAAGCCGCTTCAAACCCCATGTAAACCAATGCAATAATATTAATTTTCATTATTAAGCATCATCAGCATCCGATCCCAGTTCATGTTTGATTTCCGACGCCAACTGAAACTTGCAATATCGATTATACTGCGTTTCCACTCCCATCGAGAACCATTTGCTGCGGTGTATATTTGGCTACTAATAGGCATGGGCTTGCACGGAAATTTATTCCCACCTGATTACTGCAATCCTTTCCGTTCAGGAGCAGGAGACTCACTTTTAATCTGTACTGTATACCGCATTTTATCGCCCTGCTGTGCGGTTGTGAATAAGTTTATTCTTAAATAACTACCATCTTCGCCTTTCCACATCACACTTTTCCCCTGAGCACCTATATTCTTTGTGTTATTAAGTACGCTTAAATCATTTCCAAACGGTTCTGGAAGCGATTTTTTCAAACGGGTTTTAAGCTCCTCACAAAATTTGATAAATTGATCCTGGTTGGTAGTTGAGAATAGATATTCACCGGATACAAATTTGTCGTCGTCAAATACAAATAACACCGTTTGCTCCAGCGAGGAGTTGTTAAAAGGAAAAGTTCCCTCTATTTTCAATACGTCTTCTCTTACCGAATGACTGTCATTCAATTGCTTCTGTTTCATTACTTCTTCTTTGGATATCAGCCATGGCAAATCTTCAAAAACGTATTTCCCCCCTTGATGAAGGCTTGTTAATAACTGATCAAAATCTTTCACTGTAGTTGCAGGACCTCCATTAGGGGTACAACCATTACTAATTAGTGCAATCCACAGGGTAAAGAATATACACAAACCGGTCAATCTTTTTATCTTCCTCATAAAGCATAACCCTGGTCATCTAAACTGTACAAAACTGCACAAGTTTAGACGGCTGGGGTATTTCTTACCGCCTTTCAAGTTGTCCCACCCCCAGCTGGCGGTATTTGGGACAACCATAGCCCCTGCCCCAAGAAGCAGGAACTCACGCCCTTAACCGGGTCTCCCCACTTGCCCTGAGAATAATACCCCCCTCAGGGCAGAGACATCTCTTAATACCCTCTCAGGAGAGAGTGGCGTTACCACCGCTACCTTGAGAACTCGCCAGAGTTTATAGCTATCGCTACAGGCACCAAGACTTGTTCCATACAGAGGTCTTGATTCCTCCCCTGGCTCACTCCCAAGGCTTTGTATCCACTTTTTAACCCTGTCTATTTCTTTCAAACGTTTCTCCCTCAACTGTTTATTCTTAACCGTTTTCTTTACATGCTCTTTCAATCCCTCTAATTCCCCAGCATCCAAACGCTCTACAATTGCCATATACCCATCGGGAATCTGCTCTTTTAGTCCAAGCCCTCTCCTCGCTATTACATATGAAGCCGCTACGTCCTTGCTTATCATATACTGCGGCGTATATTTTAAAAGCCCTATCACTGATGTATATGCGGGATTAACCTCTATAACCTGTATACTCATATATCTCAATCCTTGTGTTGAGATTCCCTTTCTTGCTCCTGTCACCTCTTGAATAAAGATTCCCTTTCCTTCTCTCCTGCCACTCCTGTTTTAACTTCTTGTATGCTTTCCCGTTTATGTGCCGTTTCTTGAGCTTCTCAAACAAACTCCTGCCACCAAAAATAACCTTGCTGGGGTTTTCGTCCCTTTCTCTGCAAGACTCTAAAACGCTCTTTGCCTTCATTATCGCATCATCTACATACCTCGAATTTAAATTAAAAACCCCCTGTAGTTCTCTTTTTAGTGTGTTTTTGCTCGAGCCTTCTAAAAGCCTGTTATATGCATATCTTCATGCAGGATGACCATCTTCTCATTAAATCCAGCACTATTTGCTCATCTTCCTTGCTTGGGAAAGTAAGTTTAGCCTGTATTGTTATCATGTCTTTCCCCTTCTTTTTTATATCTTCTTCTCCCTTTTGGTGTCCTAATTGGAGTTATTAACCCTTCCTTTTCCCAATTTATTAATGTACTTCTGCTGATGTTGTATGTTTTCTTTAACTTTTTATATACTCAACAACATCGATAATCACCCAATTAAAATTATATCATTTTGTATTGTTATTTTCAGCTGTTGTTACCTCCTTAATATTTCACCTCATTATCGATATACATAATAACTTACATCATCCGTCCTAGATTTTCCATTCACACTGTATTGAAGTCTTATATAGATAAGCCCACCATGATTCCAATAATCAGTAAGCAAAACGACTCTGTTAAGTGGCATGGTGTGGCTGCCATCAATATATACAGTCCCTTTAATAGGATTGCTTCTTTCAATACTACTTCTAATGAAATAATCGTTTTGAACTTTTGTACTAGATAATGGTTGATCCATGACTTCTGGATACTTGTACAGATCCCCACAAGTATCATACCATACTCTCATATTTGATACAGTTACTGTAGAATTACTCGAAGACCACCAGGCTTCTATTCCAGCATGGCGATAGAAATTCAAGAAATGATAGGTTGAAAAATAATGCGCATAGTAAGTTCTAACTGTTACTGTAACATCGACAAATGTAGATGGAACTTCTACAATGGCCATAGGGCTAACTTCGTTCTGTTTTCGTTTGTTAAACTCAGATAAATATTTAAAACTATTTACTAAGTCACCATTTTCGTCGACTTTGTAGGGAATAATAGTTGTTAACGCTTTTTCATTTTTTTCATTTACACTTTCATACTGTACTGCATATCCATGATCTGTTTCAATAACTTTAGGTTCGCTAACATCCTAAAAGGAACCCAAGGAAGAAAATTGCTCGGATATAACTTCATTCACAATTAGGTCAGCATTTAGAGGAAGATCTGTCCTAAATCTGATGAGTGCTTGCCGTTCTATCTCATTTGCGGATACTACAGATGTAAACAAAATCAACATAATAATAGCAGCCAGCACAAGAACAAAACTCAAATTGATTTTTTTCGTTTTTGTAAGCATTCGTATTAAAATCCTCCTTTCAATATCTCCCTTTAATATAAATAGGGTAATGGCAATTTCACAAACATTATGGCATTAAATTTTGTTATCTATTGGAGTTACTTCTTTTGTTTTTTTCGGCACTCTTAAAAAGTCCGAGGACTTTATTTTTATGGTTTCAGTTTCACCACTTATATTAAATATTGTTGCCCATTGGAATCACCTCCTTTGATTCATCTTCCTACCATATATAACAAATCAAAGAAGGCTTTTGTGACATAGAAATCAAAAATTTTTTAATTTTTTTCAGCATTTTAATAAGCAGTTTTTGAAACCCAGAAACCAAAGCAGTTTTATAACCTGCATTCGCAGTATTTTCTTGCCTCCCTGCTTTATTTTTACCCATAGTGGTTAAATCTTTATTTGATAACAACAATCTTATTCTTTAACCTTAACGCTTTCTGCAATCTTAATCCTTATCAAGAAGCGATGACGCCACATGCGCGCTTTGTATTAAATATCAAGCCCCTATGGCACAAAATGACAACCAAATCTATTCCTGCTTCCCCACGTTTTATGCAGTTTATATTAAATATAAACACCTACACCGTAAGTTGTTTCTTGCAATAGATTTTCTTAATTGAATTTTTTCAGCCCCTTTATTTCAACCTCTTTAATAGACCAAAAAGCAACACCAGTCAGCCGCACCGCTAATTCCGCCAAAGAAGCCCGCATTCTTTCTTCCCCAAAGTAATATAAGCTTACATTGAGCGATTATAAGAGAAGCTAAAACAAGGCAGAAATCACCGATATTACTATGAGCGTAGTGACGGTGACTATATATATTTGAAAAGTTTTTTTCCTAACTTTTTGCTTGTTTTTTAAAGCAATATAATAAGATAGAAGAAAAACAGCTACAACAACGTACTTGTTTAATGCCATACCAAAAAAACCCAAAACTATTTCTCCCAAATACAGCCCACTGGGGAATTTTATGCTGAATAACAGCGCTATTATGCTAAACAAATAAGCTATATAAATCCAGACCGGCGTTGGTGATTCTTTTTTTATTATCAAGGATTATACACTCCTTCCCGTTGATGTTGATAATAAAAATATATCCCTATTTTCTCAGAAACATAATCATGCATTATTTAACAGTTTTAACTGATAATCATGAATAATGTACTTTTTTGTAGCCAAACAATTGCTCACACTTTCAATGTGCGTTGTAAATATAATAACCCCTCCCCTCTTTGAAAAATCGAACAATTTTTCAAGCGCAATTTTCTGGGCTTTTTCATCCAATGCACTCAAAGGCTCATCAAGCAACAAAAGATCTACTTCCCTAGATAGTATGCAGGCCATATATAATTTATGTTTCATCCCTAGGGAGTAATCTTTTACATAATTATCCAGTGCCTCATGCAGCTCAAACTCCTTGCACAAACTTTCTACTTTGCTTTTAACTTTACTTTCACCAAAAATATTCATAATTAGTTCTATGTTTTCTTTCCCCGTTAAATAATCATATAAGTAAGGCTTGTCGGGAATGAACCCTATTCGCTGAATCACACTTCTCACATTAGTATCATATACACCAAAAAAATTCATTTTCATTTCGCAAAACAATATTCCTGCCAAAATTCTCAAAAAAGTCGTTTTCCCGCTTCCATTTTCACCTAAAATACATACCCTATCGCCTCTTTGAGCATAAAAGCTAGCATTTCTAAAAATTAACTTGTCACCATAACTAAAGTTCAAATCTGTGATCTCCAACATTTGTCATCACCTTTCTTAATTCTTAATCATTAATGCTTAATCTAAACTGCTATCACAGCAACAGCGTGTTTCAAAAATTACTAATATTCGCTTCAATGTATGCAGCAATTATAATACAACAATAAGAAGACAATATATAAGGTAATATATCATATAAAAGCAGTTTGTGGAATGGCACTGGAATATCTTTTTTTAACCTAGCATACCTAACAACTGTGCTCCAAAACATGAATGGCACCATCGCTGCTGCTAATAATCCAGTTATTTCTATAATCCCATGCGGTAAAAAACCACTATAAAATGCAGCAAATTGTTTATTTTGAATTATCAAGCTCAAAGCAATACCAACCCCCAAGCCATTTATCACTAACATAATTAGTGCATAAATCCCAAAAGTTATTATCCCCAATATAATTATAAGACTTATCTGTATGCCGTTATGAATTAGAAGATCAACAAAATTTGTTTTTGTAAAAAACAACGGAACACTATCTTTTGACTGTTGAACTTGAAATCCAAAAAACAAAGACATAACATATATAAAAAATACAAACGACAGTACTATCAGGTTGTTCTTAAGTTTGGATGATATTTTTTGCATAGAAGTACTTTTCCCCTTTTTTTATTGTTTTAACAATTACCAGAATAATTATGACGAAGAAAAATAGATTTGCAACAACAAAAATACTAAGTATCATCTTCCCTGAGAATCCATAAAAAGCAATTACCAAAAAAATAGCATATATAAGATCCAAAATCCTTTTAGGTATTATATAGAATTTGCCAAAAAAATCAATTTCTTTCGAAAGTTTTGTCATTTCTGCATAGCTTTGATAATTATAATTTATGTCATAACAATAACCATATAATTGAAACCACCCTGAAATCGCCAGTATAAAAATTGCCCAAACAATCAAAGCTAAATATAACCAAATATATAATTGGCAATGAATAATAGAAATAAATATATTCAACAGCAAAATAATTACAGTAGGTATTATGCTCAGTTTCGTAATTATAGACACCTTCTGAGCAAGCATTTTCAAAAAGCCGTAATTAGAAATTTTTATCAGCGATATATTTCTCATTTCAGCATTTGGCAAAACAATAAATGGCAGGTTATACCTCAGCATACGCCCATACTCAAATATGGTGACCATCACCGTATAAAATGAAGCAATCACTATAGCGTTGATATTATCAGTTTGATATATTGCTAAAAGCATTCCTCCATAAACGAAAAGCGAGCTAGGCAGAATTAATCGCAACAAAGGTTTTTCAAAAACTAGTATATGATTTCTTAAGATCATTTTTAAATCCTTTTTCATATATACTTTTTCGTCAATTCCAGGAGTAAGTTTACGCATTATAAGTACAAGCCTTTCTAAGAGCCTGTACTTAAATCCATATTCAAGGTTTAGCGGCTTAAATCTATATCTCACTGACCTGTTTTGGGCAAATAAAACAATACTTATTGCAGCAAATATAAGCGTCATAATTGTTAAGATAATAGTTTCTCTTTGAAAATATGTTACGTATATCTGGTATATGTTTCTAAAATGATCTATTTTTTCTGTGACCAATGGAAAACTTGTGCTTAATGTCTCGGCCATTACATTTTTTAAGGTGTCAATAAATGAATATCCCTGCAAAAAATAATCTAGCCCTTTGAAAACAAAGCCAATAGCAAATTTTACCATAACATAAAACGCAAAAGACAACAAGGTTGCCCTTATAATATAAACAATTTCTTCAAAAATACCTGAATGAAATTTTTGGTACTTCTTTGCCTTTGCATAAATTCCTATAATAAATAAGCTGAAACACGAAACAAAAAATAATAAAACAGCTACAAAAGCACTCAAAAAGTTTGACTTTGAGGCAAAAATTAAATATACAGGTATTACAAATAAAGGTAAAGAGCTCAAAATATAGCTTATCAACTCTTTTGCCATAATTATGTAATGGATTATATTATCATCTAAATCACTGTGCAATAATATATTATTTTTCTCTGGTAAAAATACTCTTTGTGCTGAATTATTCCCATCAACGACAGCAGCAACAAAACAAAATCCGATACTTGCCCATAAGATAAATGACAACCTATGGGGAAATCCTAAAGCAGAAAAGACTAAACATAATATAAGTGGATTAATTAACTTTACTAAAAACGACAATAAATGTATGTAAAAATAATTTATCTTAGTATTAAAAAAATCTGAAACGGCTTCAACAACTGCTGAAAACTCTTTACGATATTCATTTACAAATAAATACTTAAGAATTATATAGTACGAACCCACTATACTGCCTCCTTGCATTAGGTCGTAATGTCAAAATTTTTTATACAAAATCAGCTTTAGTTACTGATATAACTGGTTTTTAGGGATATTTTTTTAATACCTCCTTAGAGCGGGTGGCACCTTAAAGATAAATAATACTCTTTTAAACACAAATTTATCGTTTCTCCATGCTGAATTGATAGTACCATTAACCAAAAAAGGTTGTTGAAATATCACGGCGGATATACCGCCGTAATCACAGCAATAGTTATTGTGGAGCTTGTGGCAAAGTGCATACCAGCTTGGAAATACTTGCTGAAGCTTAACAGTTCCTGCTGGGATGGCACAGTGCCGCCAAACCGAAGCGTATGGGGAAACCCCTGCGCGCATCCATTTAAAGGATGTCCCCAAATTCATTCGGGGGAGAAAGGACTTAACAACATTCCCCTGGAGCCCATCCTTAGATCTTTTCTGGTAAACGAGTTTCCTGACGGCACAGCTCGGTATAAATGGTTGCGTACATCCCTCTCTTGCGAAGCAACTCGCCATGCGTTCCCTGTTCGACAACCATACCTCTACTTAGCACAAGTACCTGATCGGCTATCTTGACAGTGGACGGGCGGTGCGCAATCACGATAACGGTGACAGTTTTCTTAAGATCCATGATCGCTTGATGTATGGCACTTTCCGTTTCCGGATCTAAGAAGGAGGTGGGTTCATCCAAGACAACTATCTTAGGATTGGCCAAAAACAGCCTGGCAAGTGCAATACGCTGGGCTTCGCCACTAGATAATTGGAGTCCACCCTCTCCGATCCGAGTGTAGAACCCCTGAGGCAGTTGCATGATAAAATCGTACGCTTTGGCCCTCTTGGCAGCATCAATAACCTCCTCCTCACTGCAGGAATCCACCCCATAACAAATGTTGTCCCAGATAGTACCGCTAAAAAGGAACTCCCCTTGAACAACGTACCTAACACCAGCACGCAAGGAGTCTAACGTGACCTGTCTTATGTCGATACCGTCGATCAGAATCCTCCCTTTCCAGGGATCATAAAGCCTTACCAGTAATCGTGCCAGCGTGCTCTTACCGACTCCACTTTCTCCAACCACGGCGGTGATTTTTCGCGGCTCGAAGGCAACACATAACCCCTTTAAAACTGGTTCCTTAGATGTGTATCCGAACCAAACGTTCTCAAAAACCACCCTGCCTTCTTTCACTGATAGTTCGAACGCATCTGGAAGCTCGTGTACCGTCGGCATCACTTGATAGTACTCTAAAAACCGTGACAGACTGGCACGCACGTCCTGGAAAGAAAGTACAGCATGAACAACAGAGGCTATACGAGGATAAAGCATCCCTGCGGTGAGTAAAAATGCCATAAGCGTCCCCAAAGTGATTTGCCCTGCCAATACCAACTTTCCCCCGTACCATAAAATCCCGAAAGACCAGATGTTGTTGACCAGCTGAGTGGATAACTCCGAAAACTTCCTGAGCATAAACGCTTTGACGTTGATGCGCATCAGTTCTTCCAGACCTGACCTGAACCTATATGCCTCTACCACCTCGGTATTTAATGTCCTGATAAGCTGAATGTTCCTAAACCTCTCAACCACGAAACCGGACAAAAATTGCGACTTACTTTTCTGAAGTAGAGCGTAGGTCAACAAGGGTTTTTGAAACCCTATAATTACAAGCACTTGCAAACACAATACAGCAAAGACAAAAAGCGCCATGCGCAAATTCCAACTAATCATAATAGCGGAAATGATAACAATAAAGAGTAAGTCAATGGGTAACGCGATAAGCAACTGATTAAAAAACCCCTGTATAGTCCCCGTTTCCCCAAAGATGCGATAATTTAGCTCCCCGCTTCGCTGCATTGACAAGAAATCTGTTGATGCTTTTTGCAATCGCCTAAAAAGGTCGTACCTCATTAACAACTTAGCTCGCTCGAAAGCGTTAACTAGAACGTAGTCCGAGATAAGCCCCGTAAAGAACAGGATGATGAGGATGATCCCACAGATAATCAGCAGCGGTAAAAGCAAGTCCGGGCGATTGGCGTGAAAAACAACATCAATTAAAAACCTGGTTATATAAGGGGTAGTAATACCAGTTAGCGAAAATATGAAACTGGTAAAGAAACCTAAAAAAATCGCGCTTCCCTTGCCCTTTAGGTAGGTTCTCGCCAGCTTCCACAAAGTGACTAGATCCTTCCACATAAGTTCAAATCCCCCAAAATTAATTGTAGCTCGCCACTTAAAATCAAAGTTCTGCCGGCTGCGCTCCCCGTGCTATAAGTTCCCAATAGAGCTCTTTTACACCAGGGTGTAAGAGCACATAGTAACGACCACCAGATTCCAACACCACCCTATAATAGGGCGACTCGCCATGCCGGAAATATAGCGCTTTTTTGCCGTTTTTAAATCTAAACCAGCCGGCAGAAAAACCAGGAAGACCAATCCCGTTCTCTCGCCGCGTTGCCTGCCACGGTCCGGCGCTATCCACCAGAGCAATCCGTGTCTTTTTCAGCTCTAAAACCTCTGGCGCTCCCCAGGTAGCTTTTATCAGCAGCGTCTCATCTTCCAACCGCCACCCAGAACCAGTATAAGGTAAACTTATGGCCAGCATAGCTATTAATACAATTCCGACCACTGCAATAATGCTCAATATCTCCCCAAACGACGCTTTTTTTATCACTTTTGTTAACGCGTACAGCAGTAATACAGCAACAGGAATTAACATAATTGAAAGAAAAAGGGGATGTAACGGCACAAAATAAGCTTTGATTATTTCCCAGAAACTAAGTTTATAGGCCATTTTTTCACCTCCAATTGTGCAAAAATTTCCTCTTTTCTTTTAGCTAAAGCTCTCAACTTCTCCCGGCAGGCCGTGCCCAAGTAAAAGCAAGCTTCGCACCTCCGATAGAATTTCTTTTCTACTCCCAGTTCGGTTAGCACTGCTTCCGGTCCTTCAAGATTCAGCCACCAGTAAAACACGTTCTTCTGCATTCGCTCGACAATTTCGACCAGAGACGTCCCGGAAGCCAGGCTGCCTATAGTCATGATTTCCTGAGCCTTGCTATTTACAATATGTCCACAGCAAAACAACACTTCCCCATCCGGCAAGATCACTAATGTTTGTCCCGCGTCATTACAGCCACCTCGCTGTCGTTTTTCTACATCGGAGGGAAAAAAGTGTGCTGGCAGTTTCTGCCGAGCCCGCCCCAGGGGAAATACAAAATCCTCCAGGAATTTGATCTCTTGCTGGATACCTGCATCTTTAAAAACCCTGCGCAAATAACCAGACGATATTTTAGCGCCAGGATATAATGTTGACCCTACCAATACACTCATACCCAGATCGGTTGCTGCTCGCACAGCATTAAGCACATTTTGTTCGCCCCCAAACGCTTCCAGATATGCGGCATGAAAGTCATCATAACTTATATTAAGCTCGTTTAGCCCTACCATCCGAAAGTCTTGTAGAAAGCGGTATGCACTCTCTGGGGTTTGAGCCCACCAGGCGTTAGTAACCAGACGAGTAATAAAGCCTTTCTCATGAGCCAGCTTAATCCCGTCTTGTAGCAAGTCCTGATAAAGAGACGGTTCACCACCCGTAAAAGATATCACCCGGATGGACGGCAGAATGTAAGCTTGCTCTATTGCCAGCCGCATAACATCTTTTGCTATCACTTCCCGACGCCCCGGCCCAGCAGAAACGGAGCAGTGATCGCACAAGAAGTTGCACCTATACGTTATTATGAAAGCTAGAACTTGTGGAATCATGGATTTTCCCCTCCCTGAAAGTGCTGGTTTAAATATTGCTTTAATGCTTCGACGAACTTTTCTGGTTCGGCTGGAGATATATAAATTTTTTTGCCATCTCCAGTCTTAATTTGAACCAATTGTTTAAGATTCGTTGCATAAATCCTTACCCTGTCGTTATCATCCTTACTATAAAACAATCCATAATAACCAAATAGCCCCGCATTTGCAAAAACTTTATAGCCTATGTTTACGCTATTTACAACTTTCGCCGCAATAATCTGGCTATAAGGCAAAGAAAATGATCCCACCGGCCTATTGATAACTAACCGGTCTGCCTTGATTACATATTCGCGCACCGAGGAAAAGAAATAAGGATAAATATGGAACAAAAAAACCATTAAAGGAAAAATCCAGACCTTTGAAGCAACTGCAACAACTATAGCAAATATCGTGAGAATAGGACTTACTATATACGTCATAGTTTTCACAAAGGCATCGTATGGAGCTACTTTAAAAACTCCGGTCACGCTCATTAATTTGCTACCTCCTTTCACCGATGATTTCTCCACCCCATTAGGAGAGGAATTGAAGAGTATTTTAAACGCCCTTAATTTCTTTTTGCCAAATTGATATATCAGACGTCTTCTTCCCTCTTTGTCATTCAATTAGTAATGTAATTTATGAAAATTTTATTGCTTCTTAAACTCGTACTTGAGCTAATATTTTATTTTTGTCCGCTAATAACGAGATCAATTTTTAGGGCTACACAATTTTTACTATTAAATGACCAGCAGCTATTAAAGACACACCAACAGCATTAACAACTCCAACATACATGTATACGCCAAGTGCTATTATGACCCAAGTTGCAAGAGAAAATACTGCTTCAGGTTCTACCCCGTCACCAGATGATACCATAACTACAGGATCAACTGGCCGGTTAAGTTCAAATTCCCTCACGATAGCTCACCCCCTTTACCTCGCAGATTTTAGAGAAAAGCATCCTCTGCCGAAAATCGCTCTCCTAATGGGGGGATAATTGTCACACAAGGCAAGGTAGATCTTCCCATGCTGAGCTGCTTAAAGATAAGCTGATCGAGCAGAAACCACCTTTTACTCTCGCTTATCACTTGCCCTATCCACCGCCCGCTCTATTAGATCAATAAACCGTACCAGTGAATGCATTCTCTTTTCAACAGCCATTTTCTTCATTTCTCGTAACACAGTCTTGTCATCACCATCTATCTTCTCAATCAAAAACTCATCATCATTGGAGTAAGCGAACACCTCTTGATAATCATCGGTTCTACTTATATTTACAAAGGGTTCAAAAGCTTGACTGGAGAGGTTACGGAATGTGTACAATACATTTTCGATGTTCTTCTTGTGCGTCAAAGCATCTATACTCGTGGAAGTGCGCAAGTAAACAACAATGTAACCCTCTTGTGGTAAAGTGTCTCCTGCCTGAATTTGTATTGTCACTTTGGACCCTGCACTCATCTTTACGTCCATTGTTCGCGCCAGGGATAAGTAAGGAGCCATATAAGCCAGGTTTGTCGTAGCAAGAACTCTTAGCAAAGCCTGTCGTCTCAAAGCTTCTAGCTCCCTGATATCCCTTTCCCACAAGTTTCCTTCCGATATTCCTGACTTTCTTTTAAAATTTTCCTTCACGTCATATCCCTCCTCAAAGTATAGTCAATTATGACTTGCTTCATTTTGGATAGTGTATATATTTTTAGGTCAAAAAGAAAGAAAAATCAGGAAGAATATAGAAAAAGAAACCACTATCAGTTTGTGACATAATAAAAAAGAACAGATTTACAAAATAAAATCCTTCTTCAACAGCATATAATTGCTCTTTTGGAAAAACCTGTAATTTACAAATTTGATCATCCAGAGATATCTATCATCATCCGTAGCGTAAAATATTAACACGTATACCACTTATATCGCAACGTTGTAAAACTTGAAAAGCAAAGGCCTATCAGTTTTAATCTCTTTACTAAAAAATAATTTTCTTTTTCGATATCTAACCTTAATAATGCATTGTTTACTATGCTATGTTTGATACGCTTGTATATACTTATTAATTGTTCACTTTTAATTGTATTTTTATCCAAATAAATTGGCAACTCTTATTTTTTTTTTTTTTTTTTCTATTTATATTCATTTACTTTCTATTATTTTATAATATCTCCACTTTTTATTGTATTTCTATTTTTTAGAAAAATGCAGGAGATCAAGGGGGCAGTAATCCCCCTCATTTATTGAGGAAATACACGGACTCCCTCGCCCTAACATTTACAGCTGTTTTGCGGTATGTTATTATAATACTATAAGAAAGCTTGGGAAGCAATTGGATTTTGGGCTACTGTAGCCGCTGTAGCTTCGGCCCCATCATTAGCAGGTATTATTATAGGAGCATTAGCTGCGGCTATAGTTATTTAATATTTATAAATTGGGAAGGAAGAATGCAGTTGTTTTCTTTAGCAGAATTAGCGGCGTGGCTGACTCGCGCTGCTTTTTGGTCTATTTTTTTATCTTCAATTGCTATTAAAGCATTAGTAATACCCTTAGGAAACGGTATTATACAGGATAATTTATTGCGTAATGTTTATTTTATTTTAAGTGCTCTTTTTTTAAACTTAATTTCAGGGAGACCAAAATTCTTTTTAGCAAAGAACGAGCAAAATTTACAAGAAAAAGAATATTATTTATCTTCAGGTGTATTCTCCACTTTGTTTTTTCTAATGCAAGGATTAAAGGTCAAAGAAGTTGAAAGAAATTTTGTAGTATTATCAGGCTTAAAAAAAGTACTACTGTTCTACCCCTACGGGAATCGTATGCGAATTGAAAACAAAGAACCAATAAAAATGATTGATTATATAATAACTATAATTATAATCTTAATTGCTTTAGCAGTTTTGATCATGGCGCCTACAGCTTTTATTGCATTAAACAGCTGTATTTCCCATATACTATATATCAAAGGTCTTTCCAGTAATTTTTCAGAAAATTTAATTATAATATTTGGTTTAATTGTATTAGTATTCTATTTTTCCCCTTATATTGCGAATAACCGGCAATATCAATCATCGGTAATTACTACCTTTAGGTATAAAATAGAAAATATTCACTCTGTTTTCCCGGTTTATGTATCTCCAATGATGCTATTCTTAGAAAAACAGCGTTCTCTCGGTCAGGCACATAAAAAGGAAATATATATTAATCCCTTAATTGCTGAAAACGATGTAATTTTACAGTACATTATAGCACATGAAGAAGGTCATATTAGAGATCCCTATACTAAACTGTTCTGTTTATTGCTGTCTTTATTGTTTCCCTGGGGTGTCTTTATTGTTGTTTCCAGCATAGCTTATCTGTATTCTGTAGATAAGTTAAATTATTCTTTATGGAAAATAGTTCTAATAGGCGTTGTTATAATTATTATGATTATCCCACAAAAAGTATCGGTTCTAAATAAAATTTCTTAAACCTATTGTCGAAAAACAACCAAACCGATGAACACAAATATAAAAATGAATGTAAAAAAGAAGGAGTTAATCTGTTCTTTGGATCCTTCTTTATCCATTTTAGTAAACTCTTGAAATTCATGGCTGCTATCTTAAACCCAAACCACAATTTTGAACGCAATAATCCCCTTCCGTTATCTTTACTCGACAACTATCCTTTAATGGACATCTCTTACATTTTTCTACTTCAAAGTAGGCCTTGTAATTCCCTTTACTGTTATAACTGGCATACGGTTCTTCTCCGCCAGGACATCCTATTATAACATTTCTTGCCTCATCTACCTTGTATTCACTGTAATCCATCTTATCTTCTGACGGCTTCTTACCAGTTAATCCCGTCGGTATCATCTCTATGTTCTTTTCCAATGCCTTCTGGGCTAT
>Ga0224486_100379_pt1 | contig 15080 bp, 10 predicted proteins | sample TexhydDE_CT_test_FD_172013 | JGI IMG/M metagenome (GOLD analysis project Ga0224486, IMG submission 172013) | Fracking water microbial communities from deep shales in Oklahoma, United States - hydraulically fractured wells DE_CT_test ...
ATTCTCAGTATTTCATAGCCTACCTGGGAATGCCGCTTTATGATTACCATCTCTTCAGGATTCAAGGGCTCCTTCTTGTTGAGGATCTCCTTGGGTATTATTACCTTTCCGATATCATGAAGACTTACAGCCTTTTTGAACTCCTCTACCTGGTCTGGAGTCTTACCAAGTTCCCTGTAAAGGGCTGCAGCCAGCTTGCTGGTTTCTTCGTTGTGCTGCCTTTCATCCTCGAACTTATTTCGATTCTCTTCCAGAAAGTCAATTACAATTTCTTTCTTGACATTCTCATCATTCTTTTGCTTGTTCTCATACATGTAAGAGTCGGCATAACGGAGGTTATCCTCCAGCTGCTCATCCTCCCTTGTCTTTGTGGAGAATCCTATGGCAAGGGATATTCTAAGGGAATCGACCCTTTGATTGTGACTATTCCTTTGGATCCGATCCTTGATTTCCTCCGCCTCCTCTGCAGAGGTCTTTGGAAGGAGTATCAGGAATTCATCTCCTCCTGTTCTCGCTATTATATCATCACCCCTAAGGGTTTCCTTAAGGAGGTTTGCCGCTTCCCTGATGATACGGTCTCCCATATCATGACCAAAAATGTCATTGGTCAGCTTCAGGTTGTTCATATCAACTATCATGACGGTGAAGGGAAGGTTTCTTGGGGTATCCAGTCGCTTGATGGCATCCTCCACATACCTTCTGTTGTAAAGTCTGGTCAGCTCGTCATGGAAGCTCAGATATTCTATCCTCTGCTGTTTCCTGACAGACTCGGTTATATCCCTGAATACTATTACATAGCCCATGGTCTGACCATCTTGAAGCCTTACTGTCGCGACACTGTTGTTAACCACAAGTTCCTTACCGAACCTGGTTACGAAGATTGCCCTCTTGTGGTTGCCATTCCCCGTTTGCCGAGCAACTTCAAGGGTATCCTCAGGTATCCTGCTTTCAAGATTGTAAAGCTTGAAAACATCCGTCAGTTGTCTACCCTGTGCCTCTTCAAAGGACCAACCGGTCATTTCCTCAGCGGCTGGATTTAGGACAGTTATCCTTCCGTCAACATCAGTTGATATTATACCATCCGCAACTGACAAGAGGGTTGACTGGAGTATCTCCTTCTCAAGAAACAGATTTTCCTCAGCCCTTTTCTGTGCGGTTATATCCGCCATGCTTCCAATCATCCTGACAGGCTTGCCTTCATCATCCCTCAGTAGTGCACCTCTGTCCCTTATCCAAATTATTCTGCCATCCTGCAGGACCATTCTATGCTCACTGTAGAGGATTCCCTCCCCACTCACTGCCCTGGCAATATTATCCCTAAGCTTATCCTCATCATCTGGATGTACCTGGGCAACAAACTCATCAATCCCATGGTAGTCAGAGTCATATGGAACTCCCATTATCTCACACCACTTCTTGTTGTGCCTTACAACTCCCTCTTCAAAGTGCCAATCCCAAAGGCCTTCACCAGCAATATTCAAGGTATAGCGAAGGGTTCTTTCCTGGTCCCGAAGCTTTAGCTCCATCAGCTTATTCTCTGTTATATCCTTACATATCAGGGCAAGATAGGACTCCCTGGGCTTGTATACCGATATGATCCACCATCTATCCAGCTCAGACACGTAGTACTCAAGTTCCTCCGTCCGAGCTTTTGAGAGCACCTTCCTGATTTCTTCCAAAGCATTCTCATTATCCGTACCTACAAAATCCAAAAGGGATCTGCCCTTCAGCTCTTCAAGCTTGTAACCTACCATCCTTCCCATGGTTTCATTTGCATCTGCTATTGTGTATTCAACATTTCCATTTTCTGATCTACCTTCCTCTATGAGCATAAAACCCTGGTTCATCTGGTCTATGAGGAGCTCCTTCTCTATCCTGTTCTCCTCAACCATTTCCTTCAGAGCCTGCTGCTCCCTGGCAAACCTGCCGATATACCTTACACTGATCATCTGTATTATGATAAAAGCCACAACAAGAGCAAATATATATCTAAGGTAGAGATAGGCCTTCATTTCCCGTGCCGGATTAAAGACAGCCTCCTCATCCATTCCTATTGCAACGGTTGTTCGCAGGAGTTCGCTATAGATATGATATTCAACCCTCCCCTCCTGGATAACAACCCTCTCATCCTTCAGTTCATCAAGTACTCTTATGTCGTAGCCACCCATGGTAACCTGGGTTATTGCCGAGCCTATATCCGATAGCATGACATCATAGCCTATTATCTCCTCTCCTGACCTGATGGGTACCTGCACCACAATATAGTTAAGGTTGGGGAAGTACCTGGATGTGATCTCCTGTGCATCCCACAATATATATGCCTTGATGTTTGTATCCGGTCCGACATAGTGGATCATGCTACCATCAGCGGCTACCCTGGCAGCTGTTCTGAGGCGATTGTACACCCTGACACCTTCCTCATATCTAGGTGCAGTGAAGTCCCTGACCTCCTCGTAGGACATCTCTCCCCGATGGTACTGCTCCAAAGCCATTCTTATCTGGGTCCGACTTGAGAGAGCGAGAGCATTGTTCTGAAGGCTGATCAGATTCTCGTGGAATATCTGGTACCTGTTATGAGCAGTCAGCTGGAACTCCTCCAGTACGGATTCCTCAAGCTGGTCCGTCATAGGACCGTATAACCCTATAAATATTGCAATGAATATCAATAGGATAACGGCCATTACGACTAACCTGATTCTATGATATATCCCTTTCATGCCACGCCTCCTTTCATCCTATGATATGTCTTGCATTTAAATTTTCACATTTGACTATAAAATCTACTCAATTCCTGTATTTTTGAACATTTGCATACCTATTTATTTTATCATATAATTTCTGGATTGAAACCATAGTTATTTTCCTATCATGTGTTTTTTTTGCCAGATATCAGGTGCCTCTCCCCTCTCAATGTAAAATCTCTGGTATGTATTGGCTTGTTACAAGCATTGGGGACTACAAGCATTGGGGACGGTTCTTTTTGCTTTTATACGGCAACCTGGAAAGTACTTGGCATGAAAATATGTTTCAAAATCACGATTTTGGTTCAGGTAATCGCCCGTTTGAGTTTAGCTAGTTTTAAACCGTCCAATTTTGTCACAAACTGTGACAACTCAAATAATTGTTGATGATTTTACAGTTGAACAGGAGTATACTAATATTAACAAACATAACTTTTATACCATACTGTGCAAAAGGAGGGCTAGATATGTCCAGAAGGGTTATTGCAATAATTTTGGTGTTTTCCATGATGGTATCCATTTCAGGCTGCGGTGGTGTGGCAGCTGGAAAGGAAAAGGTCCTTGCTGAAGGGGTTATAACTGAAGAGAACTCCTCCCTCTCCGGGGAAGGATTGGGCTTACATATTGATCCTGTGAACTTTACAGGAGAGCTTAACGCCAAGATCACCTCTGTACCTGGGTCTCCCCCCTTGGATGAGGAGGGTGAAATCCAGCTACAGGTATATGACTTCACTGTTGAGGGGATGACTGAATTCCCAGGGGTAATTGAGCTAACCATCCCTCTTGAGGTGGGAGAGGGTGAAAAGCCCGGTGCAGCCTACCTGAACTCTGAAACAGAAGCCTGGGAACCGGTTGTTTTCAGATATGACGATTCAAGCAAGACCTTAACAATACTGACAGACCACCTTTCAAGGTATGGAGTCTTCTCCTACTCAGGCCAGGGAAAAAGGTATGCAACGGTCCAATACCTGGGCCTCTATGGTATTGGGGAGGATCATGACTTCCTGCAGGCGGTTGAAGAGTTTTCAGTGGCAGGTGTCCCAGCTGCCCAATGTATAGAGATTGGTGCAAGTGCAGCTGGAGACGCCCTTGGAATTGGCGGTGACATGATAGGAAACATCGTCCAGGGTGCAGGCTATATGGCGTATGGAGAGGATATCCTCAGCAGCATTGGAGACTCACTGGGCAAGATTGGCCTATTGGTATCGGTTGTTCAAATCGGTTCAAATATCTACAACAACAAGATCAATGATGCTCTTGCAGGCTCCATGAAGACAGCCTTTACGTATATAATGGGCAAGGTGGCAGGCAAGCTCAGCAGCTCTGTAATGTCAGCCAGCATGGCATCTGTTGCCATTGTTGACTATTCCATAAACAAGTTTGGAACCACAGCTATTGAAGGCAGAAAGGCTATCTACAGGGATGCCTACTCAATATACTATCAGAAAGGGGAGGATGGATTCAGGACCTCAGCCCACTGGTTTAACCTCTTCTATCCCTATTTCAGCAACCCAACCATGACCCAGGATGAGATCAAGGCCCAAGTGGATAGGATAGTCACTGAGCATTGCGATGAATTCTGGGGCGGCAAGAACAAGCTTGGAGTAGATTACTATGTCAGTGAGGCCAGGGAAAAATTCAATTGGACAGGTGGACAGGCTGGCCTTAATGAGGATATGAGGAAAGAGATTTCAGCTGAAAGAAGGGCTATCCTATATAATGATATCCTGCCTGGAGTATTTGAGCATATCGCCTACAAGATCAATCTTGAAAATGAGAAGAGACTTAACGAGGAATATTCAAATCTTGTGAAGTTTCTCAATACTCAGGTCAGATTCAGTATTGTGGACCAGGAGGGAATCTATGACAAGCACAGGGTCAGGTTCTCACCACTTAATGACAAGGCCATTGTTGAGAACTGGACAGGGACTCTTAAAAAGGGAACCACCATGTCCTCCATGTTCACCCTCTATGGCCATATGTATGCCGGTGGTCCTGACACTGTAGACATATATGAACCGGACGCGGATCTTGAAAAGGACAAGCCAATAAGAAGTGCACAGTTCAAGGTTGTTATTCCTGAATTTGAGATAGTATTTGGGGATGTAATAAAGGGGCTTAAGTTTGAAGGCGGCGAAAGGGACAAGGTATCACAGATGGGTCTATATGCGGCCCTTAGGGAGGCGGGGACAATTAAGGTTGATGAGGATGGGACCTTCTCATTTGATGTCCCATATGCCACCGCAAATGGCGGAGGCGGCAACAATACCTTCTCCTCGGAGGTTTCAGGCTTCCACATGGAAGGAAAGCTGGATCCCGGATCCCTGTCCGGAAATGCAACCTTCAACGGGACCTTCCTTTTCAGGAGAAAGGAAATCAGCCCACTGGAAGGTATGGATGGAGAAACCAAGGAATATGTAACAACCTATGCCTATGATGATATTGTCAATGGGACTGTGAATATTTCAGGCGAAGGGGACACTGTCACCTTCAACACGTCTCTTGAAGCCGTCCGTTCGGGATTCACAAAGCTCCAGTACCACTCAATCAGCCCTGACGGAACTGAACTCTGGGGAGACAATCCAACCATTACAGACAAATCCGAGACCTACAATGGATCCAGCTCCTACACCTATACTGTTGAAAGGTAGGCTTTAGATTTATATTGAATTTATGTCCATATTCTTTTACTATAAAGTTGTAAAAGAACATATACTCCGATTCTGTCTTTCCCACATCATGATTGGCAAAAATCGGAAAAACAGAACACTGGGCCAGAAAAGAGATTTTCTGACCTGCCATGCTAGCAAAGGGGTTATTCACGTAAGGTGGATAATCCCTTATTATTTTTTTGCCCCAAGCGTTGGGCACGGTTCTTTTTGCTTTTAACCTGGATCAAGAAAAGGAGGTATTTAGATGAGTACATTAACTGGAAGGATGCTTAAGATCGACCTTAGTGACAGAAGTACCCAGGTTATTCAGCTAGACAAGGAATGGAAGGATCTCTACGTGGGGGGCGAAGGCTATGCAGCCAAGATCCTGTACGACAACCTCCAGCCTGGAATGGATCCAATGGACGAAAGGAATATGCTGGTATTCACAACAGGCCCTTTGACCGGCACACGGGCTCCATCATCAGACCGACTTGTGATTGGCTACAAGTCCCCCCTTACAGGAACAAAAAGAAGCTTAAGGCCGTAGCAGTACTTGGAACAGGCAAGCTGGAGGTTGACAATCCTGACATGATGGACCAGTTCTCCAAAAGAGCACGTGAAGAGCTTGATGCAGAAGCCTTTGTACGGGAGGAGCTTAAGCCCTATGGCACCCCATCCTTTACGGATTCAATAAATGCGCTGGGGCTGCTGCCCACCAAGAACTGGCAGCTGACCACCTTTGATTCTGCCATGGATAAGATCGGCCACAAGGCCTACCATGACACCCTTAATGTAAAGGCTTGGGCCTGCTTTGGATGCCCCATAGCCTGTGGTAGGCACACTGAAATAATGGAAGGTCCATACAAGGGCGAATCAGGTGGCGGTCCTGAGTATGAAACTATTGGAGCCTTTGGTTCCAAGTGCTTTGTGGATGACCTGAATGCAATCACAGAGGCCGGCTATATCTGTAACCGCATGGGTCTTGATACTATTTCAACCGGTCAGACCATCGCATCTGCCATGGAATGGTTTGAAAAGGGTCTGATAGATCTGGAAACCACAGGTGGAGTTGACCTATCCTTTGGCAATGCCGAGGCTATGGTCAAGATGACTGAAATGATAGCGAAAAGGGAAGGCTACGGGGATATTCTGGCCGAGGGATCCCTCAGGGCAGCAAGAGAAATTGGTCCAGAGGCTAAGAAGTATGTGTTCCAGGTCAAGGGTATGGAGCTTGCATCCTGCGGAGTAAGGGCAAGCAAGGGAGAATCCCTTTCCCACCTTATCTCACCAAGGGGCGCAGACCATCTCAGACCATATGCATCAGTAATCGATGCCTTTGGATATCTGGAGCCTGAGCTTGGAATCAATGAGAAGGTATCACCATTTGAGGAGCTGAAGCTTAAGTAAAATTTAAAGGGACCGTTTCGCAAGATACTTTCCTGTATCATGTTAAACGGTCCTCAGTTTATGCTATTTTCTTTACCGGTCTTGAAATTGATAATATCACAAGGCCTGCAAATACCAGCCCCATACCCACTCCTGACAAAGGTGACAGACTTTCCTTAAGGAAAAACACTCCCAGAAGTGCAGCTGTAACAGGCTCTGCCAGATTCAAGGTTGCTGCCTTGTGCAGCTTTATCCCTGATAAACCGTATGAAAAAATAATATATGCCAATGCACTGGTTACCAATCCCAGATGGAGGGCTACTCCAATTCCTTGTGGAGTTTTGAGCCAATCCAGGCTATAAATCAGTAGAAATGGAGAAAGGAGCAATGCTCCAATTGTGAATATAACCCCTGTAACAATCTCAGGAGAATACTTTACCAACAGATTCTTGGTGGCAGCAGTATATTCAGCATAAAAAAAGCCCGATCCCAGCGCAAGGACTATCCCACTCATATCTATTGACAGGGCTCCCCTGCCTGCAACTAACATTGTGCATCCCATTACTGAAACCATTGTTGAAACCATCCACTTGGTACCTGGTATTTCCTTATTCACAATTATTGAAATCAGGCCTGCAAATATTGGAGCACTACCGATTGCAACCACTGTACCCATTGCTACCCCGGTCATTTTAACCGCTACAAAGAATGTAAGCTGAGCAGAGGCCATGCTTGCTGCTCCAATATATGTACTTACTTTTGACAACATCTCTCTCCCCTTGAGTTTGCCTCTGAGGTATGCATAGAACATGATTGCTCCCCCACCTACGGCTAGTCTGACCGCACCAACTGACAGAGGCGAGGCTCCTGCAGGCGCAAAATGCTGTGCCGTTCCAATGGTTCCCCATAAAATTGCACCTAACAGTGCCATTAAGCTATATCTAAACTCACTATGATCCAAGGGATATCCTCTCCTCTTTGTGTAAGGATAAACCTCTCTGATTGTAAACAAAAAGACTTGTCCCTGTTATTTTTGTATTTTAATTAATATATTAATTAAAGCATAATAAAAATTGTCTGTAAATTCAGACAAAGAAATTGTAAAACTGAAAAAGACACACCATTATTCTCACTTGAAAATGATCTGCCTTTTAATATTATGAAATATTATTTATGTCTGTGGATATCTCCTTTTAGGTCTGCTTATTGAAAGAATCACCAGACCCGCAAATACAAGTCCCATGCCTACTCCTGATAGTATTGACAGGTTTTCCTTGAGGAGAAATACACCTAAAAGGGCTGCCGTAACTGGCTCAGCCAATGTAAGGGTCACAGCCTTGTGTAGTTTTATCCCTGACAGTCCATATGTAAAAACAAAATATGCAAGGGCAGTGGTAATCAATCCCAGGTGCATGGTAACCACTATACCCCTGACCGTAAACAGCCAATCAAGGCTGTAAATCATCAAAAATGGTGATGTAATTATTGCTCCCATGGTAAATACAACTCCCGTAACAGCCTCTGGAGTAAAGTCTCCCAACAAGTTCTTCGATGAAGCAGTATAGATGGCGTATGATAAGCCTGCACCAAGTGCTAAAAGTATTCCTGTTGTATTTACAGACAGCTCGTCTCCACCAACCACCAGAAGAACACAGCCAAAAACTGACACAAGGGTTGATACCAGCCATTTTAATCCAGGATTTTCCTTGCTGGACACAAGGGATATGAGGCCAGCGAATATGGGTGCACTCCCAATCGCCACAACAGTTCCCATGGCGACTCCCGTAAGGAGGACAGCTGCAAAGAATGTAAGCTGGAAGGACGCCATGCTTACCGCTCCAATATATGTACTCTTTCTTGAAAATATGTCCTTCCCCTTCAGCTTTCCCTTCAAGAGTGCGTAGATCAGAAGTACTCCTCCTCCCAGAGCAAGCCTGGCAGCACCAATTGACATTGGAGTGGCTCCTTCAGGAGCAAAGTGTTGAGCTGTTCCAACTGTTCCCCAAAGGACAGCCCCAAGCATAACCATCATTGAATTTATAAGTTCTTTTTGTTTCAATTGTCATCACTCCTATTAAACAAAAGGACGAATCTTAATGTTAACACAAAAAGAAACGTCCTAATTGTTCTATTTGGTACGCCCAGAGGGATTCGAACCCCCGACCAACTGGTTCGAAGCCAGCTACTCTATCCAGCTGAGCTATGGGCGCACAGTTGATTTGATACTATAATAGTATAACCTTTGGCGAAATTGTTGTCAATAAACATCATCTCCGACACTTCTGCAAACAATAGTGTAAAAGCAACATGTATCTGATATAATATGTAATTAATACAATACATGGAATGTGAGGTGTATAAAGGATGAAATACAGAAGCGTATTTGATATCATTGGACCGGTTATGGTTGGTCCCTCCAGCTCCCATACTGCAGGTCCTGTTCGTATTGGCCAGATTGCCAGAAGACTTTTCAATGACCAGCCTGAAAAGGTGGTTGTCAGGCTGTATGGATCTTTTGCAGAAACCTACAAGGGCCATGCCTCTGATGTTGCTGTAATTGGTGGAATACTAAACTATGAGACGGATGATCCAAGGATACCTGATTCACTGGTAGCAGCCATGGAATTGGGTATTGATGTTACATTTCTGAAGGAGGAGGCGATTCCAGAGCATCCCAACACAATGAAGATAACAATGACCAAGGGTGGTGATAAGCTTGATCTTGCTGCAATATCAATCGGAGGTGGGGTGGTTAGGATTACAGAGCTTAACGGCTTCCCACTTAAACTGTCCGGAGAGAATCCCGCAATCCTTGTTTTCCACAAGGATGTATATGGAGTCATAGCTGGGGTTGCATCAAATCTTGCCATGAACAAGATCAATATCAGCGGTATGAATGTATCGAGGGTTGAAAAAGGCGATGTTGCACTAATGACAATCGAGACAGATCAACCAGTTTCCAAAAATCTTATCAATGCAATAACTAACATGGAGCATATCATTAGGGTTATAACCCTTAGCGAATAGAGAGGTGAAAGAAATGTTCAAAAATGTTCAAGAGCTGGTACAGCAGGCCCAGGACCAGAACAAGAAGCTGTATGAGATCATGATAGATCAGGAGTCTGAGCTAACTGAAAGGAGTCGCAAGGAAGTCATTGCAAGTATGAACAAGCAGTTTCAGGTGATGAAAAGCTCAGCATTGAAGGGTCTGGAAGGTGTAACCTCCTATTCTGGGATGACTGGTGGGGATGCCAAAAAGATGGATGACTACATAAGTAAGGGAAACTACCTGACGGATCCGACCCTGCTAAAGGCTGTATCTTATGCAATATCAATAAATGAAGTAAATGCATCAATGGGTCTTATTTGTGCAAGTCCTACTGCAGGGTCCTCTGGAGTTCTACCAGCGGTGGTTCTTGCAGTGCAGGAGAAGCTGGGTCTGGAAGATAAAGAGGCCATGCTTCATCTTTTCACGGCTGGTGCCTTTGGATTTGTAATTGCCAACAATGCCTTCATTTCAGGGGCAGCAGGTGGATGTCAGGCAGAAATAGGTTCAGCCAGTGCCATGGCTGCTGCCGCCGCTGTGGAAATGGCTGGAGGTACTCCTAGTCAGGCTGCACATGCAATGGCCCTTGCCCTTAAGAATATGCTTGGCCTTACCTGTGACCCCTTGGCGGGCCTTGTTGAGGTTCCTTGCATAAAGAGAAATGCATCCGGAGCTTCAAATGCCATTATGGCTGCTGAAATGGCCCTGGCCGGAGTTGAGTCAAAGGTTCCGTGGGATGAGGTAATCAGCGCAATGTATAACATCGGACTGCTTATGCCTGTTACACTTAGGGAAACCTCCCTAGCAGGTCTGGCAGCTACAGAGACAGGGAAATTGTGGAAAGAGAAATTGCTTTAATGCTAAAGATAAAAAATAGCTGTCCCTGGTTATAATGCCAGGTACAGCTATTTTTATGTGATCTACTCAATTATTCCCATTTCCCTGTAGTATCTGGCCGAGCCCTCATGAAGTGGTAGTCCTGCAAGATTTTGGACTGCCTGGTCCAGCTTAAGACCCTTAATGGCATTATGGGTACTTCCCAGGGATTCAACATTCTCCCAGAAGACCTTTGTCATCTGGTAGACGGTTTCCTCCGGTAGGCTTTCATCCACAAATATTGTTATTACAATGCTTGTGGTAACAACATCATAGTCCTGGTTCTCATAGGTTCCAGCAGGGATTATGGCCCTGTTGTACCATGGATACTCCTCTGTAAGCTGATCAATCACATCCTCATCTATTGAAACCAACCGTCCATTTGCTGTAGACAGGATCTCTGATACTGCTGATGTAGGTATTCCCGCCTGTAGCCAGGCCCCGTCAAGCTGCTTGTTTCTTATAAGGTCGATTGACTCCGTAAATCCTACAAACTGTGGGCTGAAATCATCCGGATAGTTGAGGCCTGCAGCCGTCAGGTGAATGTTTGTCTCAACCTCAGGGGTGCTACCAGGTGCTCCAGGAGCAAATACCTTGCCCTTTATGTCCCTCAGGGTTTCAATTCCTGAGTCCTCTCCAACAACAACTTGGTTGTAGTTTGAGTATAGTGCGGTCAAGACTCTTATACCGTCATACTGCTGACCCTCAAAAACTCCAGTTCCATTCTTCTGCTCGGTCATGATGTTTGTTACTGCAACACCGATCTGTGCCTCACCCTGGGCAACCAGACCAAGGTTCTGTACGCCTCCGTTTGATGCCTCAACGGATACATTGAGTCCCTCTATATTCTCATTCCATAGGTTTGATATTGCTGCACCGATTGGATAGATTGACCCTGTTGTGGATGCCGTTGGAAACTTAAGGTAGGTAACATCATCATTTCCACCATTTCCGCAGCCCCCAAGAATCCCAGCTGCAAGTGCAGCCACCAGTGCTATTGATAATATTTTCTTCATTCTAATCCCCTCTCTAAAGCTTTATATGTTTCAGGCAGTAATCTTATCCGCCTTGTCACCCTTGTTTTTGTATATCTGGTATATTGTAAGAAGTGCTGCAATCCCCACTCCCACTGCATCTGTTCCCCCTTGAGGGTGTATAAGCAAAAGTCCGATCAGGATTGCCGCTGCCCTTTCCACCAGTCCACTCCTTCTAATATACCATCCTCCGGTTCCAGATGCCAGGAAGTATATTCCAAAAAATGCACCTAATATTGCAATTGCCGTTGAAAGGACACTGGCTCCATCTGGAGCAGCTCCAAGAAGGAGTATTGGATTCACCAGGAAGAAGAAGGGCAGGATAAAGCCGGACAAACCCACCAGGACAGCCTGGATCCCGGTCTTTCTGAAGTCAGAATCAGCAATTCCCGAGGCAACATAAACTGACATTGCAACAGGTGGAGTGATATTTGAAAGGGATGCATATATCAGGCAGAAAAGATGGGCAGCTATTGGCAGGGCGCCAACCTCCACCATGACAGGAACTGCAACCGCAGTGACTATTACATAGGCAGCAATTCCAGGAACTCCCATTCCAAGGATTATACTCATGATGGCAACCATGACTCCAGCCTTGATCAGCTCACCAGGTCCCACAAGCTGGAGCATAAGGTATCCGAACTTAAGTCCAAGTCCGGTAAGGGAAACGGTACCGACAATGATCCCTATTATAACGCAGCTTATCCCTACGCTAATAACTCCCCTTACCCCATCCTCACAGGCCTGTATTATGGTCTTAAGGTCCATTCTGGTATGCCTTCTTATCCAGCTTGATGCTATGACCACAAATATCGAAACAACACATGCATAGAGGGGTGTATAGCCCAAAGCCATAAGCCCAAGAAGGGATAGTAGGGGTGCCATTAGATGACCATCGCTTCTCAGAACCTTGAGGGCATCAGGGATGTTCTCCCTGTCCAGCCCCCTAAGACCCAGCCTCTTGGCTTCAAAATGCACCGCCATCAGCAGTCCGAAATAGTATAGCACTGCTGGCACAGCTGCAGCAAGTGCAACAACCGCATAGGATACTCCAAGGTATTCAGCCATGAGAAATGCCACCGCTCCCATTACAGGGGGCAGGAACTGGCCTCCTGTTGATGCGGCAGCCTCAACTCCAGCGGCAAACTCCTTCTTGTATCCGGTTTCCTTCATCATGGGTATGGTTATAATTCCCGTTGTTGCAACATTGGCAACTGCAGACCCGTTTATCATGCCAAGGAACCCTGATACCACTACAGATACCTTGGCAGGCCCTCCTGCCGTTCTTCCCACAAGGGACAGGGACAGGTTGTTCACAAGCTTGCTGAAGCCACTAAGATTGAGAAATGCCCCAAAAAGGATGAACACAAATATGTAGGTTGCGGCAACCCCTATTCCACTGCCGAATATCCCCTGGCTTCCCCAAAACATGTGACCTATTATCCTTGAAGCGGAGAATCCACCATGACCCAGAGTTCCTGGAATCATCCTGCCAATGAAGTTATACAGCAGGAAAATGGAGGATAGCCAAACAAGCCCTCCCGAAGCCCTTCTTGCAGCCAGGAAAACAAGTCCTATTGCAACAAGGCCAACCAGATTCTCAAAATCCGTGACAAATCCACCTGTCATGGCAATCCTGTTGTAGTTGAGGACGAAGTATGAAAAAACAGCAATGTTTATAGCTATGAGAATATGGTCAACAAAGGTAGGACTTCTCCTGTCCCTGTTTTCATTTTTCCAGGCAGGGTAGAGGAGAAATGCAAACAGAAGCAATACCGATGCATGTATTGCCCTAAAGGTTATTGCCTCCATGGTTCCAATGGTTGTGAAGTACAGCTGGAAAATCACCCATATGACAGAAAGCGCCGTGATTATCCTTGACCAGGGTCCCCTATATGTCCTGATCCTGCTGCTCCTGTCAACCTCCTCCACTATGTGATGGGCCTCTTCCTCCAGCGCCTCCAGCTGTTCATGGGTCAAATTTGAAATTGACTCTGAATCCCTAAATTCCTTGCTCATACAAACACCTGCCTACCTCTTATTACAACCTTTATTCTATGTCACAAAGGTACATAAATCAAATGAATTTTTGCATTCAGGGCAAAGATAAGACTACTGGGATAAATCCACAGTAGCCTCTCCAATTACATGTCTGATTTTAGGACTCCACCTATGGCGAAGTTTTCATCCTCCATCTCCCTGATGATGATCCTAACGGCATCCCTCTTGCAGTTTACAGTCTCTACAAGAGCATCTGTAACCTTTTCAACCATTGCCCTCTTCTGTTCCTCTGTCCTGCCCTTAAGCATTTCCACCTGTAGTATTGGCATTCTTATTCCTCCTTGGTCTTTTAGTTATATTCTAGGGACACTGGATAACTCCCTGTGCCCAGAGACATCCTCCGCATGCCGGGAAGGTGTTCTTGAGGCAGTCCTTCTCGTTGCTGTCTACATCCTCACAGCCTCCACAAAGTACACAGGGTGAGAAGTCAAAGTCATATACCTTCTGCCTGAAATCCCTGTAGTCCTCGCTGTCCCATATCTCCTTCAGGGACCTTTCCTTGATGTTCCCGAAGGTGTGGCTTTTCATGTATCTCTTGTTTCCGTTAAGGAAGGTTGTATATGAGTGGATCAGTCCCATGCAAGGGGCCACCTCGCCGTCCCATCTAACAAACACATTTCCCTCGTTGATGAAGCGGCAGTAGTCGTTGTGTTCCTTGAACTCATCATTGAGGGTCTTTGTCTTCATCATGGAGGCGTGTATGTCATGGAGTCCTTCCTTTGTGTACTTGTTGTAATCTATTCTGGGAAGGCTGATTTCAGGTATCATGACCTCCTTTGTACCCTTTCTTATGACATCCTGCTTCCTGTAGGCAAGAGGCTTGAAAAGGGTCTTCTTGCAAAGCATCTTGTCTTCCATTTCCCTGTCATAGGGGATCACATTGCTGACGGAGATCTTCTCTGCCCAAACCTTGGTGGCAAAGCTCCTTAGCCTTGACAGGTCCTCCACATTGTCCTTTGTCACAACAAATGCAATTCCCAGGGTCAGCTTCTTGTCCTTTCCCCTGTTCATCCTCTTGAGGGTCATTAGGTTGTCGAAAACCTCTCCAAAGTCTGCCCCCTCCCTTATCTCGTTGAACCTGTCCATGTCCATGCTGTCCACGGAAACCCAAATGTTGTTCAGTCCCGCATCCATCAGCTTCTGTATGTTTTCTTTCGATAGTTTTGTGCCGTTTGTTGTAATTTCTGTTCTTATTCCAAGATCACTTATGCTCTTTATCATGTAATGTATGTCCGGGTGGTGTGTGGGCTCCCCAAAGCCTCCAAACATTACTGAGTCTATG
>Ga0224486_100380_pt1 | contig 15016 bp, 13 predicted proteins | sample TexhydDE_CT_test_FD_172013 | JGI IMG/M metagenome (GOLD analysis project Ga0224486, IMG submission 172013) | Fracking water microbial communities from deep shales in Oklahoma, United States - hydraulically fractured wells DE_CT_test ...
TCATGTCTTTTATAGCTTTCCATAAAAGCCAATCTTCTTTGTAAGGATAAGCTGGATGTTCGCTATAAAGCATTGTAAACTCTAAGGGTTTTTCAGAGTAAAAATGCTTATTTTCTGGATCAGAAGAGTTTGTATTCTGTGCAGCTTGTTGAGTTTCCTTCTGTTGAGTTTCAGATGAATTTTTAGAGCTACAGCCTGCAAATAAAGTAGTTAACAGAGAAAGCACAAGAATTGTAACTATTAAAATCTTAAACTTCCTGCTCATTTTCCTTCCCCCTTCTAATAGTTTATAAAATTTTAAAAGCTTAGTGCTTATTAACTTTCTAATAGACTAATTTATCCCCCCCTTCTAAAAGTAACTGCAAGGCTAAATTATCCTTTTAGAGAGCCAATCATTACACCTTTTACAAAGTATTTTTGTAAGAATGGATAAACCATAATTATTGGTAGAGCAGTTAATATCATAGCAGCAGATTTTACAGTAGCTTCAATCTGTTCTAAGTCACCAATATTGGAACCACTGCTAACTGCTGTCTGCTGTGCGCCAGCAATTATGTTTCTTAAATACAAAGCTGCAGGGAATAATTCTCTTTTATCAAGATATATAAAAGGACCAAACCAATTATTCCACATACCAACTGCATAGAATAATGTCATAGCAGCCATCATAGGCATTGATAGTGGAAGCACAATATGAAGTAATATTCCATAAGTATTCATTCCATCAATTGCGGCAGCTTCTTCTAGTTCTACGGGTAGCCCCTCAAAAAATGTTTTCATGACTATTACATAATAGGTGTTTATTGCACCAGGTATTACAACTGCCCATATAGTATTTCTCATACCTAAAGCATTTACCAATAAATAGGTAGGAATTAACCCCCCACTAAAAAACATTGTAAATACTACTAAGCCTAAAATTATTCCTCTTCCTTTTAAATGCTTTTTAGAAAGGGGATATGCCAAAAGAGTAGATAAAAACAATGATATAAAAGTTCCAACAAGAGTATATACGATTGTATTTTTGTAGCTTATCCAGAAAAGTTTTTCTGACAAAAGCACCTGATAAGTTTTCATAGTAAATCCCTTAGGCAAAAGTGTAATTTCTCCTGCATATACATATTTTTCACTACTAAAAGAAATGGCAGTTAAATACAAAAAGGGGTACAATGTAGCTATTATTACAATAATCATAATTATAATATTCATAATATTAAATATTTTTTCTCCTCTTGAAACTTTCAAAATTGCATCCTCCTCACCACAAACTTATTTCAGTCAATCTTTTAGAAATATAATTTGCTGTACCTAATAATATCAGCCCTATTATTGACTCGAACATGCCAATTGCAGCTGCATAACTAAAGTTATTCATTTCCAGCCCCATTCTATATAGATATGTTGAAATAACGTCAGCCGTTTCATAAGTTAATGGATTATAAAGTAAAAGAATTTTTTCAAAAGCAGAATTCATTAGGTTACCTATATTTAATATTAAAAGAATCATTATAGTTGGCATAATTCCTGGGATAGTTATATATCTTATTTGTTGCCATTTATTCGCACCATCAATTATTGCTGCTTCATATAATTCAGGGTTTATATTTGATAATGCCGCAAGATAGATTATTGCTCCCCATCCCATTCCCTGCCAAATTCCTGAAACAATATAAATGGTTCTAAACCATGCAGCTTCTGCCAAAAAATTTATAGTCTTACCTGTAAAATGTTTAAGAATTATATTAACTACACCTGTAGAGGGTGAAAGTAATTCCATTATCATTCCCGCAACAATAACAACAGAAATGAAATGCGGTAAATAGGAAACAGTTTGAACAAAACGTTTAAATAATTGATTTCGAAGTTCATTAAGTAACAATGCAAATATTATTGGAAAAGGAAAGCTTATAACCAAATATTCCACATTTAATATTATTGTATTTTTTAATACCTTCCAGAAAGTTGGATCTGTTAAAAACATCTTGAAATATCTCAAGCCAACCCATTCACTTCCATATACCGGACCACCAGGATAAAATTTTCTAAATGCAATAATATTACCATACATAGGAATATATCTAAAAATCAAATAATGTGCTAAAGGTAAAATTAGCAGACTATATAACTGCCAATCTTTTCTAATTGCCTTTAAAGTCTTCTTAAAATTACTTTTTTCATTCATAGATGGTAACTCTATGAACTCCTTGTTTGTAACCTCAACATTCATAATATATCTTCCTCTCCTTTTTTAATTTATCTTTGTAAGTTTCTGGATATCTAGTAGAACATTATTCATTTTCTTAACGTTTTCTAAAATAGTTTATTGTCTCAACAAACTATATGTATATATATTCGACGTTTTCAAAAAAAATCCTTCTAATCTATTAAACTTTTTCATGGAATTTTTTAGTATCAAGTCGGAATCCGACATACGCTTATCCTCTCATTTTATTAATAGCCTCCCACAAACCGTTTAAATACGCTATTCCTAATGCTCTATCATACAAACCATATCCTGGTCTTGCTTTTTCGCCCCATATCATTCTGCCATGGTCTGGCCGCATATATCCATCAAATCCTATATCATAATAAGCTTTCATTATTTCAAACATATCAAAGGAACCGTCTGATGAAAGGTGTGATGTTTCATGAAAAGCCCTTTCTGATACAATCTTTATATTTCTTACATGAGCAAAATGTATTCTTCCTTTCTTACCAAAATATCTTATTAACTCAGGTATATTGTTTTCTGGATTAGCTCCTAATGAACCACTGCAAAGTGTTAACCCATTATATGGACTGTCAACAAGATTAATTATCTTTTCTAAATTTTCTTTATTTGTCACTATCCTTGGCAATCCAAATGCAGACCATGGTGGGTCATCAGGATGAATAGCCATTTTTACATCGTATTTTTCACAAACAGGGATGACATTTTCAAGAAAATATTTTAGATTATCAAATAGTTTCTCTTCATCCATATCTTGGTATAATTCAAATAGTCTTTTTAATTCTTTTAGTCTATAAGGCTCCCACCCGGGAAGCGAATATCCTCTTGAGCCAGACTCCATTTCTTGTACCAATTTAATTGGATCTAAATCTTTAATTATTCTATCATCATATGCCATTACTTCTGAACCATCTGGCAATTTTTTTGATAAGTCTGTTCGTATCCAATCGAATACAGGCATAAAATTGTAACATAATACCTTTATACCAGCTAATCCTAAATTTTTTATTGTTTCTTTGTAATTTTCTATATATCTGTCTCTCGAGGGTAGACCTAGCTTGATATCTTCATGAACATTAACACTCTCTATTACTTCGAGTTCTAGTCCAAAAGCTTCAACCTTTCTTTTTAAATCAAGTATTCTTTCTAAAGGCCACACTTCTCCTACAGGTATGTCAAATAATGCTCCAACTACACCAGTTACTCCTGGTATCTGTCGTATTTGCTCTAACGTGACGCTATCGTCATTTTCTCCAAACCATCTAAATACCATCTTCAAAGCTATCAGCTCCTTTTATAAATGCTGTAACTTGCTATCTTTCTATATGGACCATATTCCCTCTGAAAATTTCAACTTCCTCCATGGTAGGTAATCCTTCCATATCACCCTTTGTAGAAACTACAATAGCTCCAACATCATTAGCTAATCTCAGACATTCTTTTAATTCCCAACCACGCAGCAACCCCACTATAAATCCTGCATCAAATCCATCACCAGCTCCCACAGGGTCTACCTCTTTAACTTTAGAACTGGATTGATAAATAGTTTGTTCTTGTGTTACAAGCATTGCACCTTTATCACCTAATTTCAATGCTACAATTTTTGCACCCATATCTAAAAACTTTTTTGCTATACTTTCAGGTTCCGTTATCCCAAATAACATCTTACCTTCCTCTAACCCCGGCAATACAATATCTGCATATTGTGCAATATCTAAAAGTACTTTTTTATATTCATTATCTTTCCAAAGTTTCAATCTTATGTTGGGATCAAAAGATATTGTAATATTATGAGATTTTGCTATTTCTATTGCTTTGTATACCGTGGCACGACAGGTATCTGACAAAGCAGGTGTTATACCTGTTATATGCAATATTTTGGCTGAAGCTATATACCCTTCGTCCAAATCCTCTGGCACCATAAAACTAGCTGCAGAACCTTTCCTATAATAATACACATTTGTAATTATTGAGTTTCTTTTTTCCTTAAAGTATATTCCTGTAGGGTGGTCTTCATCAATTTTTACTCCTGATACATCTACGCCCTCACTCTTTAAATTTTTAATTATGAAATTGCCAAAAGGGTCTTTACCTACTCTACTTATCCATCCTACATCAAACCCAAGCCTTCTTACACCAATAGCAAAATTTGCCTCAGCACCTCCCAATCCTTTTTTGAATGAAGTGGCATATTCTAACGGAATATATTCTTCTGCAGTAAATACAACCATGGCTTCTCCTAATGTTACAACTGTTGGCATGTTTATTCTCTCCTTTTGCCATTTTATGAATTATTCACATTCTAGATATTTTCTTAGTGTCTTCCTTACTGCTCCAGGGCCAGCAATTAGTTCTTTAAAGTAGTTCTCTATTTTTTCTCCCAATCCTACTTCATAGAGATTTAATCCAAAAATGTGTTTATTTGAAAGAACAGGTCTTAAATTGTCTTTTACTGACTCTATATCTCCTAATTTTATATTTGAAACGTGGGATTTTAAATCTTCTAATAAGGGGTCTGGACTCAATGTCATTGGTCTTCCTTCATCATCTACACCCATTAAGTATCTACACCATCCTGCTATGACAAGTGGAATGTATTTTAAATCTGTAACGTTTAAGTCTTCTCTTTGCTCGTAAGATTTTATCGTCTCTCCAAATCTTATTGCCATTTTTTGTGATGTGTCTGTAGCAATTCTTTGCGGTGTATCCGGCATATATGGATTTGGAAATCTTATTTCTATTACTTCTCTCAAGAATTCTTTTGGGTCCAATACACCCGGATGAACTACAACTGGAAGCCCTTCGTCATACCCTATTTTTTCAACTAGTTTTTTTAAACATGGGTCTTCCATTTCTTCGGCTATTGTGCTATAGTTTAACAAACAACCAAAAATCGCTAATGTTGTATGCAAAGGATTTAAACAGGTTGTCACTTTCATTCTCTCTACTTTTTCTACTGTTTCTTTGTCTGTGAAAATTACTCCTGCCTCTTCTAATGGAGGCCTTCCATTAGGAAATTTGTCTTCTATCACAAGGTAGTGTATTTTTTCTGCATTGACAAAAGGTGCTATTATAGTATTTTTACCGGTCTTAATTATGTCCATCTTTTCTATGCCAAGGTCTTCTAATTTCTTTTTTATCTCTTCTGAGGGCCTTGGTACTATTTTGTCTATCATACTCAATGGAAAGGATACTTTCGCAGGATTGGTTAAATAGTCTAAAAATTTTCCTTCAATAAAGCCTTTTTTTACCCACTCTTCTGTAATTGTTTTTATTGAACTAAAAAGTCTTTCTCCGTTTCCTGAAAAATTATCTAAACTTAAAAGGGCAATAGGATATTGTCCCTTTAAATATCGCGTATAAATTAATGAAACAATTTTAGCCATTAGACCGTGAGGTTTCTCTGGGCCATTTTCTATATCTTCTTTTACCTCTTTAATATATTCCCCTGAAAAATCTTTTAAGTTATAGGCCTTTTCAGTTATTGTAAAGCTTACTATTTGCAAAGAAGGATTTGCAAATATATTCTTGAGTTTTACCCAATCCTCTCGAAGTGGGTCTGCTAATATTTTGTCACTTATACTGCCTATTACTTCTACTTCAAGAGTACCATCTGCATGCATAATGACTAATAAACTTAAATTGTCATAGGGAACATAAATCTTTTCAATTATTTCGTAATCATAAGATTCTACAGCAATTATTCCAGTTTTTGATAGCCCTTTGTCTAAAAGATTTTGCTGCAAGAGTGCAATGAAACCTCTAAAAATGTTCCCTGCTCCAAAGTGTAACCATGTGGGATTTTGTTTAGTTTTCTCCGCTACTTTTTCTACATCATAGTTTGGAAGCTTTATACCTGCATGGCGCCATCTGTCAATGTCCTTGATGCCATCTCTGGTTAAAAGCATTAAAATTTTCCTCCTCTATCATATAGATATTCTTTTACAATAGCATAGCGCTTATTAACAAAGAACGATATTATTTAAACAATTTTCCTTTAACTCATATTTTTGCATTTATCTAAGTTAAATATTTTATATCTTCATTTGTGCTTTCACTCTTTTTACTTCTTTGACATATTCCTCTGCCGTTTTTTCGATTAATTCATAATTTTCCTCTTCTTGACCCTTTGTTAAATTGCTTCCCACACCTACTGCAACTGCTCCGGCTTTTATCCAATCTTTTAAATTATTTAGGTTTACTCCTCCTGTTGGTATAAAGTCAGCTTGTGGAATAGGTCCTTTAAATGCTTTTATCGCTTGGAGCCCCATAATTTCACCAGGAAATAATTTCATTATATCTACTCCATATTCTAATGCCTTAATTATATCTTTTACTGACGATATACCAGGAATAACAGGTATTTTATATATGTTACACAGTTTTATAATTTCAATATCAAGATGCGGGCTTACAATAAAACGAGCACCTGAGAGTATGCAAAGTCTTGTCGTTTCTCTATCAAGAACTGTTCCAGCTCCTATGACAATATCTTGGCCTTTATATTTCTCTGATAATTCTTTAATAATATCTATGGAACCCGGCACGGTCATTGTAATTTCCAACATTTTTATACCGCCTTTTTTAAAGCCTCTGCAACTTTTATAGCTTTCTCTTTCGTTTCAGACCTTATTACTGCTATAATACCTTCCTGCATAATTGTCTCTAATACTTCCCACTTATTCATCTTATTTCGCCATCCCTTTTGAAAAAATTTACGATAATTTTATAGAAAACTATATAATTCCTATATATTCCTTCACATTATTAAAGGAAACACCCTGAACTATCTTTCCTAATAGTTCTATATCATTTGGAACTTCTCCATTTTCTACCCATTCACCAAGCAAATTGCAAAGAATTCGTCTAAAATATTCATGCCTTGCGTATGATAAAAAGCTTCTTGAGTCTGTCACCATTCCCACAAACCGGCTTAATAAACCTGTGTTTGCAAGTGCTTTCATCTGCTCTATCATGCCATCCTTGTTGTCATTAAACCACCATGCAGCACCAAATTGCATTTTCCCTGCTATTTTCCCGCTTTGAAAGTTTCCTATTATTGTCGCAATTACGTAGTTTGCTGCAGGATTTAATGTGTATAAAATAGTTTTTGGCAAAGAATCCTCTACATCAAGTGAATCTAATAGTCTTGCTAAAGGATATGCAATTTTAAAATCGCTTATGGAGTCATACCCTGTGTCTGGTCCAAGTATTTTATACATTTTTGTATTGTTGTTCCTCATTGCTCCAATATGTAATTGCATCACCCATTTTAATTCAGCATATTTTTTGCCTAAAAATATTAAGGTGTAGGTCTTGAAGCTGTCTATTTCTTCTTTTGTTAAGTGCTGTCTTATTAATGCTTTCTTGAATATTTTCTCTACTTCTTGTTTTGATGCTTTTTGATAAAATACGTAATCTAATGCATGGTCTGAGATTCTGCATCCTACTGTGTGGAAAAATTCTATCCTCTTTTCAAGGGCTTGTAAAAAGTCATCGTAATTATTTATTTCTTTTCCTGTGACTTCTTCTAATTTTTTTAGCCATGGAATAAAATCCTCTTTTTCAATTCCTAATCCTTTATCTGGACGAAATGCAGGTAAAACTTTTACATCAAATTCGTTTTGTTCTTTTAGCTTAATATGGTATTCTAATGAGTCCGTCGGGTCATCTGTTGTTATTATGATTTTGACATTTGATTTTTTTATTATGTTCCTTACGTTGAAATCATCTTTATTTATGACTTCGTTTGCTTTTTCCCAAATGGATTTTGCTGTTTTTTCATTTAAAAGGTCATATATTCCAAAATATCTTTGTAATTCTAAATGAGTCCAATGGTAAACTGGATTCCCTATTGCCATGGGAATAGTTTTGGCATATGCCATAAATTTATCGTAATCATCAGCATTTCCTGTAATATATTTTTCCTCTATTCCATTAGCTCTCATAAGTCTCCACTTGTAGTGGTCACCATATAGCCATATTTCAGTGATGTTTTTAAATCTTTTATTTTCATATATTTCTTTTGGACTTAAATGGCAATGAAAGTCATAAATTGGCATGTTTCTGGCATATTGGTGATACAGCGTTACTGCTATATCATTTGTGAGTAAAAAGTTTTCATCCATAAAGTTTTTCATCTTTTATCCCTTCTCTTTTTTATTATTCTATTTTTATTGCACTATTTTGAGCTTTTAAAGCAAGTTCAATTGTCCTAAAAATATGTGCCTGAGACATTGCATTTTCTGTCCTATTTAAACAATCCAATATTAACTCCCCAAAGAAAGGAAAACCTACTTTACCTTTTACATGAAAATATCGCTCTCCATCCTTATTAGCAATATAAACATGATCTCCTGTTCCTTCTCTAGCTACATCTATATACTTCCTCACCTCAATATACCCTTCTGTTCCCAAAATAAATAATCGTCCATCTCCCCACGTACCAAGACCATCAGGAGTAAACCAATCAACTCTGAAATATCCAGTAGCTCCATTATCACCAACTAATAAAACATCGCCAAAATCTTCAAAGTTAGGATATTGTTTATGATTATAATTCGCAATTCTCGCTATTTGAACTTCTGCATCCTTTGCACCAGTATAATATAAAAATTGTTCTATTTGATGGCTTCCTATATCACATAAGATACCGCCGTATTTTTCTTTTTCATAAAACCAGCTAGGTCTACCTTTTCCTTCACGATGAGGCCCCATGCCAATCACTTGTAGCACTCTTCCTATAGCTCCCTCTTTTACTAACTGTCCAGCAAATACGGCTCCTTCATTGTGTAAACGTTCGCCATAATATACTGCATATTTCCTTTTTGTTTCCTTAACTTTCTTTTTAGCTCGTTCAAGTTGTTCCATAGTAGTTAATGGAGGTTTATCAGCAAAATAATCTTTACCAGCATCCATCACACGTAAACCCAAATCACATCGTTCTGATGGTATTGCTGCACTTGCAACTAAATGTACTGAATCATCCTCTAATATTTCATCCTCACTACGTGCCTTTTTAACCTGAGGATATGCTCTGCAAAAAGCTTCGACTTTTACAGGGTCCGGATCATAAACCCATTTTAGTTGTGCTCCCGCCTCTATTAAACCTTTGGTCATACCATAAATATGTCCATGATCCAAACCTATTGCAGCGAAAATAAAATCTCCTTTATTGCATACTTTCTTTGCCTGGCTTTCTGGCATATAATACATGCCATTTTCTTTGTTCATTAATAAATCCTCCTCTTATATATGCAAAATATATCAATCTTTTACCTCATATAATTCTTCCAAATGTTATGTTTTCATCATCAAAGTTTTCAATAAAAGTTTTCTTTTTATGAAAATAAGGAACATTAGCCCTTATACCTGACACAGTATAAAAAGGATCTCTTTCAGAAAGAGGAAGCTTTACTGGTTGTTTAGTACTTGCAGACTCATAAATAGCAGTTATAAGCTCTAGTGCATTTCTCCCATCATTTCCTGAAACCAATACATTCTGTTTCATTTCTATAGCATTCAAAACATCATTTACCTGAGCAGTATGGCCCTTATATTTGAGGTCGGGAAGTTTATCGTAAAAATCCTGCAATTCTTTTTCTAATTTTTCATCTCTTCCAGCTGGAAATCCATTACTCGACGGAATGGAAGCATAGACCTTCCATGGAGCAGAAATTCTTGCTTTCTTGCCTTGAAGAACAATTTGCTGTTCTTCTCCATGATGAACAACTGAACTGGTAATTTGTCCAACAGCTCCATTTTTATATTTAAGTATTGCAATTGAAATATCCTCTACTTCTGCATTTTCATGCGCAACATTGCTCATTACTGCCTGGACTTCTTCTGGCATTCCCATTAGCCAAATCAACATGTCAATATGATGGATAGCATGATTTAATGTGCATCCACCACCTTCTCTTTCCCATGTTCCTCTCCACCATAAATCGTAATAAGAACGGCCTCTCCACCAAAGTGAATCTACTTGAGCATGCACAATATCTCCTGCTAAACCAGAATCAACAACATGTTTTAATTTCATAAATTGAGTTGTAAAGCGATTTTGTGCCACAACTGAAAGTAATTTATTATTCTTTTCTGACGCTTTGATCATCTTATCACATTCTTCAAGAGATGATGCCATTGGTTTTTCAACTAATACATGTTTTCCAGTATTTAATGCATTTACTGCTATTTCAGCATGTGTATAAGGTGGCGTACATATATCTACCAAATCTACATCATTTCTCTCTAATACTTTTTTATAATCGTCATATACGTCGGCATCTTCAAGATTAAATCTTTCTTTTTTATCTCTTGCTTTCTCGGGATATATATCTGCCAAAGCAACAATTTTGCACCTATCTGAAAATTGTAGATATCCTTGAATATGCTGAGGAGAAATATTACCAGTACCAATAATTGCTACTTTTATCATTCAATTTTCCCCCTATTCTATACCAGACACATCTTTAAACGTATCTTTTAACGTATAGTATAAATTTCTATAAATTTTATAAACCTCATTATATTTATCTTTATTTTCCTCAATCGGATACACACTGTCACTGACTTTGATGAGTTTGCTACATGCCTCCTCGACATCTTTAAATACCTCATATCCTACAGCCGCCATTATTGCTGCACCAAAAGCTGGTCCTTCAGTTGCATTTACCATGTCTACTCTGACACCAAAAATGTCTGCAAGTATTTGTCTCCACAATACGCTTTTTGCACCGCCACCGCTTACTCTTACTTCATTTACCGGTATATTGAGTTCTTTTATTATCTCAAGTGAATCTCTAAGCCCAAATGCTACACCTTCAAGTATTGCTCTTGTCATATGCCCTCTATTGTGTGTCATATTAAGCCCTATAAAGCATCCTCTCGCGTAAGGGTCACTATGCGGTGTTCTTTCGCCCATAAGGTAAGGCAAGAATATTAATCCCCCGCTCCCTGCTCTCACCTTTTCTGCTTCTTCTAAGAGTTCATCATATGTCACAGATGCTTTTCCAAAATTATTTATCTCATCCACCCACCACTTTAAACAAGCAGCTGCTGAAAGCATTACTCCCATTACATGCCATTTGCCATTGGCGTGACAGAAAGAGTGTAACCTATTTTCTCCGTCCACTACATATTTATCTTGACTCGCAAATACAACTCCTGAAGTGCCAAGTGCAACTGATACTATGCCACTTTTTACTGTTCCTGTCCCTACTGCTCCACTGGCTTGGTCTCCTCCTCCGCCTACAACTATTGTTCCTTCTTTTAATCCTGTTAAATCAGCTACGTCTTTTATAACATATCCAGTTACTTCCGTAGATTCATAACATTTTGGCATCCAATTATAAGGTATGTCTAATGCATCTAGCATCTCTTTTGACCATTTTCTATTTTCTACATCAAATAACAATGTACCCGATGCGTCTGATACATCTGTTGCATATTCATTTGTCAATTTAAATCTGATGTAATCTTTAGGTAAAAGTATACGATGAATCTTTTTATATACATCAGGGCGATGTTTTCTTACCCATAATATCTTTGGGGCTGTAAATCCGGTTAAAGCTTTGTTCCCTGTGTATTTTGTCAATCTTTCTTTACCTAATTTTTGGGTAATATAATCACATTCCTCTTGCGTTCTTTGGTCATTCCAAAGTATAGCAGGCAATAGTACATTGTTGTTCTCATCTAAAAGCACAAGGCCATGCATTTGTCCACTTAGCCCTATGCCTTTTATATCATCATTTTTTACACCAGTTTTAATTATTAACTCACGTATGCCATCTTTTGTGGCATTCCACCAATCTTCAGGGTTTTGTTCTGACCAGCCTGGCTGAGGGTAATATACTGGATATTCTTTTGATGTGCTTCCTATTACATTTCCATTTTCCTCTACTAAAATTATCTTTACAGCTGATGTACCCAAATCTATCCCAAGAAAATACATATTTTAGCCCTCCGTCATTCACTAAATAAATACTGATTTAATATTGACTCCAGTAGTTCCTGCTTGCCTGATTTGTTCTCAATTTTTGGATTGTTTAATGCGTATTCTTCAAGAGTTTTAAAATTCGCTTTCCCACTTACTATCTCTGCTCCTATGCCTTCTCGATAACTTTTGTATCTTTCTTCTATAAATCTATCAAATACACCATCTTTAACAAGCTTATAGGCTACTTTGAATCCTTTTGCAAATGCATCCATACCCGCTATATGCCCTAAAAATAAATCTTCTGGCTCAAAGGAGGCACGCCTTACTTTCGCATCGAAGTTAAGTCCACCTTTGTTAAAACCTCCCATCTTTATGACTTCGTACATCGCAAGGGTTGTCATTCGTATGTCTGTTGGATATTGGTCTGTATCCCATCCTAAAAGCATATCTCCCATATTTGCATCTATAGAGCCTAACATATTGTTAATCCTTGCATATCTTAATTCATGTTGAAAGTCATGTCCTGCAAGTGTCGCATGGTTCGCTTCTATGTTTAATTTGAAGTATTTATCAAGGTCGTACTTCTTTAAAAATGCATGTACACTTGCTGCATCAAAATCATATTGGTGTTTTGTCGGTTCTTTAGGTTTTGGCTCAATTAAAAACTGCCCTTCAAATCCTATCTCTTGTGCATATTCTACTGCCATGTGCAAAAATCTTGCTAAGTTATCAAGTTCCAATTCCATATCTGTGTTAAGTAATGTTTCATATCCTTCTCTTCCACCCCAAAATACATAGTTCTGTCCTCCAAGTTCTTTTGTTATCTCAAGTGCTTTTTTTACTTGGGCTGCTGCATATGCAAATACATCTGCATTACAGGAAGTTGCTGCTCCATGTACAAATCTCGGATTTGAAAAAAGATTTGCTGTACCCCATAATACTTTTGTTTTGCTCGTCTTTAAATAATCTTTAATCATTGCAACTATTGTATCTAAATTTTTGTTCGTCTCTCTTAAATTCTCCCCTTCTGGAGCTATATCTCTGTCATGAAAGCAGAAAAACGGTACGTCAAGTTTTTCAAATAGTTCAAAGGCTGCTTCTACTCTCGCCTTAGCAATATCCATAGGATCACTTAGATGATTCCATGGTCTTTGCATTGTAGGTGCTCCAAATGGATCTGTCCCATTGGCTGTAAATGTGTGCCAGTACGCTACTGAAAAACGTAAGTGCTCCTTTAAAGGTTTTCCATCTATTATTTCATCAGGATTGTAAAATTTAAATGCATATGGATTGTTTGATTTTGGTCCTTCATATTTTATTTGTGGTACATTTTTGAAGTATTCCATGTCATTTTCCTCCTTTTTGAAAATATAATTATTTAAAACTTTGCTCCAAGTGCCATGCAATATATGCTTCCATTGTCTCATTTGAAAGCTCCGTGTGGTATCCTGCAGGATCGAATCTTGTAGCAGCAGGGCCAAATGCCCATATTCCGACACTGTTTTTTAATTTTCTTTTCATTTATATAACCACTCCAATAGTTTATTGATTCAACAAACTTGTATTATATATATTCGACGTATATTAAAAAAATCCTCCTTTTTTGAGTAAAAAAATAAAAAAATAAAGCCACGGAGTGACATATACTCCAATAGCTTTATTTTTCTACAATTCTGCCTATATCCTATATTTTTATCTCAAATTTTTTAATATCTGTATTTTTACCGCAAACAGCTAAGACATCACCTTCATTAATCACATAGTCCGGTCCTGGTGATAGTATAATCTCATCATTAAACTTTTTTACCGCTACGACATTTAATCCATATTTTTCTCTCACGTTTATTTCCCTTAATGTTTTATGAAACCATTCTTCGATTGGAAGAATTTCTGCTATGCTGTATTCCTTAGAAAACTCAATAAGGTCTATTAAATTGCTTGAAAAAACATTTCTGGCGACCCTTATACCCATATCTTTTTCGGGCATAACAACCCTGTCTGCTCCAACCTTGTAAAGAACCCTCGCGTGTAATTCATTGTGAGCTTTTGCTATTACGTATTTTACCCCCAATTCTTTCACAAGCATTGTTACCATAATACTTGATTCCATGTTCTTTCCTATAGCAACTATGGCCACATCAAAATTTTTCACACCTAGAGACTTAAGTACATTTTCATCAGTAGCATCAGCACGCACTGCATGTGTTACCAAGCCATTCATAGATTGCACCAATTCTTCATCTTCATCTATAACCAGTACATCATTGCCCATTTCATATAAAGTCTTAGCCAAACTTATGCCAAAGCTTCCTAACCCAATAACAACGAATTGTTTCATCGTCCCACCTCTATTTAACCCACCATAATTTTTTCTTCAGCATATTTTATTATAGGTTTAGGCCTTCTCTGCCTTTTTGCCAATGCCAGCGCCAATGTTAAAGGACCAACTCTGCCAGTATACATTGTAAATATTATAATAATTTTGCCAACTGTACTCAATTCGGGGGTAAGCCCAAGTGATAGTCCTACAGTTCCAAAAGCTGAGATCGTCTCGTACAATATAGTCAAAAAGTTGGATGTTTCAGTAATAGATAAAACCATAGTCACGGAGAAAATAATAAAAACACTTATAAAAGATATAGCTACAGCTTTATAGACTATGTTTCTGCTAATAGTGCGCTTATAAAGTACTGTCTCTTCTTCACCCTTTATAACTGATAATACAGTATATAGTATAACTCCAAAAGTAGTTGTCTTGATACCTCCCCCTGTTCCAGCTGGAGAAGCACCAATAAACATGAGTATTATTGTCAAAAATTTAGACGCTATGGTCATGTCAGAAAGCGATA